>Ga0156735_12_pt1 | contig 134531 bp, 131 predicted proteins | sample RifOxyD1_FD_112064 | JGI IMG/M metagenome (GOLD analysis project Ga0156735, IMG submission 112064) | Candidatus Vogelbacteria bacterium RIFOXYD1_FULL_46_19 | reverse complement strand
ATTGATCGACAGATAATAGTAAGGGTTGATGTAATTTGATACCACTGCTTGGCCGAGGGGCTGGAGGGAGGTGGCGGTGCCAGCCCCAACTAAAGCCGGATCGGAGTCTACACTTCCAATTCGATAAGATGGCACTTTATTCTGTTCCAAACCTAGTCCCTGACTCATTAAAATACAATATTCATTAACTCCCGAAGTGGTTGGGTTACAGAGACTTAAAGATACAGTTTTGACTGAATTAAAACCTTTATATGACCATTTAAAAGTATTAGAGGTGCCCACTTTCCAACCAGTACTAGCCGAAAAATTAGAACCCCCAATTGTTACGTCCGATATCATTGGGTTTAGCCATAGGGGACTATTAGGATCATAAGCGTAAAACTCGCGGCTATAAGCACACAGCGCTCCAGCTGGCACTTGTCCTGTCGCGTCGGTTGGGCAAATCTTGGCTCTGGTTTTGTAACCATCAAAAGCGGCGGCCAATTTGGCCCCTTTAGCTAGCTTTTCATTGATCGACAGATAATAGTAAGGGTTGATGTAATTTGATACCACTGCTTGGCCGAGGGGCTGGAGGGAGGTGGCGGTGCCCGCTACCTGACCATCGCCTGATACAACTTTATTTTGTGGTTGATTGGGTCCCCGGCTCATCAAAATACAGTATTCATTAGTCCCGGAGAGGGCTGGATTACATAGGCTTAGAGATACAGTTTTAGCAGTGCTACTAAAATCTTTATAAGTCCAACTTAAGGTATTAGAGGTGCCCACTTGCCAGCGAGTATTAGAAACCATACCACTACCGCTAATATTAACCGTGAACACCGTTGGCGGGAAAGTGGTCACTGATGGTTCACTAGATGGTGGCGGATTAGCTGGGTCACTAACGTAATAGATTTGGCTGTAAGCACATCTCGCCCCACCCGGTGTTTGGCCTAAATCATCAGTCGGACAAACTTTAATTCTAGTACGATATCCACTAAAGGCTGCGGCCAGGAGCGCCCCTTTAGCTTTCTTTTCTTCCACTGAGAGGTGGTAGTAAGGATTGATATGTTTTGATACTACCGCTTGGCCGAGAGGTTGGAGAGAGGTGGCGGTGCCCGCTATCTGACCATCGCCTGATACAACTTTATTTTGCGGCTGATCAGGCCCATGACTCATCAAAATGCAATACTCAAACGATCCTGAGGTAATCGGGTTACACAAGCTTAAGGATACGGTTTTTACTGTGGGACTAAAATTGCCGTAAGACCAAGTTACAGTGTTGGTGGTCCCCACTTGCCAGCTGTTGCCCACCACTCCCGATCCCATTAAATCTACACTGGAAACAATAGGCGAAGAAACACTAGAGGACACTTGGGCCAGCAAACTTTTGGCCGTCCGCGCCAGCGAGTTACCGGCGTAAACGGTAAAACTTAAGTACTCATCCCCGTGCCACCCCAAAGACAATACCCCCACTACGAGTATTAAAGTGAGACCCAAATATTTTAAAATCGATTTATTGATTTTCATTTTGAATTATTCCTAAGGATATAGGCGGTGTTTGACACTTTCTAACTGCCTTATTTAAATCACTTTCATAACCCAGTTCTCGCAGAATGCTGGCACAACTAATAACATTATATCTATCCTCCTCCCACGGATCGTTCATTACACTGTTTTGGGTCGATTTCCACACAGTCAAGCCTTCATGGGTTTCTTGATTAGAGCCTATACCGTAGCAATTAGGCCATTTAAGACTGTAATCATCAAATTTATGACATATAAACCCCCTAACGCCATACACAGAAATTTGTGATATAACATTTAGACCTAAACTATAATGAGATCGATCTAATCCACCCTCTAGATAAGAATATTCGTCACTTAAATCAAATAGCGAATGGCCCAACTCATGAACTATTGTCGTTTTATTGTCAAAAGAATTTGCCGAGTAAGGCATATAAACAAACTGTACGCCCCCAAAAGCAATGATATCATCCGGGTTCTGACTAGGTTTATTCATTGAAGCATCGATAAAAACCATTACAGTCTTTTGATTAGTTACCTGTCCAGCAATTTTCTTCATATATTTTTCAATATCGTCCCGTGCTCCATCACTGATTGTCCATCTTTCATCATGACTTTTAACAAATTCCCGAGGTGGTATTTGTGAGCCAATGTCCCCCGCAATATATAAAAATTGAATTGAGCCCTTTTCTTGTTGCACAGTCTTAAATGGTTCAGTATTAGCCACGGCTGTCGCCAATGTTTTAGCCACCGCGGCTGCATCAAAAGTGTCCCGCCGGCCTGTGGCGTCCACTAAAAATATAACCCTGGCTTTAGGGGAAGAAACAGTAATACCGTCTAATTTAATATCTTTTAAAAAGTGGCAAGTTTTTCGGCCGGGCGGAGAGTATTTATTTACCAAACATTTACTAGTAGCTTCACTATGACCATACCCTTTGGGCTGATAGGCACAGTTTTGATTAGTGCTACACTCATGCCAATCGTTCCCTTCACAAAATAAAAATTCTTGACGTTGATTTTCGGGGACATTTGGGCCGTTTCTTTGTTTAATGGCAGCAAAATCAAGCAAGGAAGCGTACCTCCCTTGTAAGTGCCCAGTATAATACTGTTGCAAAGAACTCCTCCACCAAAATCGGCCCTCGTCTAAATCCGCACAATATTCAACCTTGCCCACGGCAGTACTAGGTGGATTAAACGGGTCCCCGGGGTATCGACAATACATAGAAGGCCCCCAGACTGTTCCCGCTGGCCATTCATAATAAGTAAAAATTCGATGATTATAACCAGGATAAAAAGATGGATTTGTTGCACTGTTACTACAAGCACACCCCACTGGATTTTCAAACAAATTTTTCGTTAACTCATTGGGAAAATTACGGTTACAAATAGGCGGTACGGTCTGAGCTAAGGTCGAACCAACTCCAAACCCCAGTGTCATCAGACTTACAACTATGATTACAATAAGTTTTAGCTTCATTTAAGTTTATAATATACCGTAGATTATTTAACTCAACTAAAAATGGGGATAAAAATAACCGGCGGGCCAAAGCTATGGCTCACCGGTGGAAAAAACTTTATCTTATTTATTTACTGGGCCAGCGGCTCGACAACACCGAGCTCCTCCAACTTGGCCATTAAAGGAGTTAAATCCTCTTGGTGTGGAAGCTTCCCCACCCGGATCGTGGTACCCATCAACTGATCTCGATTGAAACCCATTGTGTATACCGACTCTGACTGCCAGTCCTCGCCCTCCTCCCTCACTACCCGCAAAAGGTTCAGCTCGAAGGTTTCGAGGCACCCACCGAACTTTAAGATCACCTCGCCGGCTGCCGTTTGCCAGCCAAACCAGTCAGCTGGCCGCCGAAAGTTGGCCGGGGTCGGCAAATCCATAGCTTCGACCAGCTTCACCACCGGCCGTCGGTCCGCTTTACCAGCGGGTAACCCCTCAAAGGGTGGATGATCAATTTCAAAGTCGATCTGGCGACCCGAGTAGCGCAGGTAAGTTTTACCCTGCCAAAACCGAGACCCAACGGGCATCTCCTTCCGGCAGGCCTCCACAAACTCTTCGGTCGGAACGGCGTGGGGATTTTCCCTAATCTCCACTTGACCCTCAATTACCACTCCCGACAACACCCCGGTTGGGGTTTCGTCTTCACCTCCGGCCACTGTTACAAGACTGACCCAGGCCACTATCAGCAAAACCTTAAAGAAACTCATCGCACACCTCCTTTGGTGGGTTTTTGACTAAGACTTATCTCTTTATATTATATCAAATACTTTGCTTTAAGTCAACTATACGCAAGCGGAGTTCCGGCTTGTATTTAAAAGTTGATTTCTCAATATTAGCAAGTACGTCTACTCGCCGACCAGGGGCTAAATTTACTCCGAGCCAAATGTGGCCTTGGTCATAGGCCAGTTCTCCCTCGCATGAAAAAAAGGCGATGGCTGGTATCGACTCCCCTTTAGAATTTTTAAACACCAGCTCCACGTGACCACCGGTTTTACCAAAACTTTTAGCGGCCACAATTTCCACCCCCTCTAACCAAAACACCGGTTTCGGAAATTCCAAACCATACGGTGCCAGCTTTTCTACCTCGCTGAAAGTAGCCCAAGTAATATCATCAAGACCAATCTTGGCATCGGCCTCCTCTTCCTCAATAACTTCGGTTTTAGGCAAATCTTCATAAGCCTTAAGGAGAGTCTCCTCCAACTGTTCCAAGCGCGACTCTGGCAAAGAAAATCCGCCCGCAAAAGCATGCCCCCCAAAGTCGGAAAAGAATTCTCGCCCGCCGGCCGCCGCCATTAAATCCACCACATTTACTTCACCGCCCGAACGACAAGAACCCTTGATTTCGCCATTGCCGTTTTTGGCCCAAATAAAAGTGGTCCGCTTATACTTTTCCGAAATCCGCGCCGCCGCGAGACCCAAAACTCCCAGTCCCCACTCCGTCCGCCCTAAGACCACGACCGCTGGAATTTCAGCCGCTTGATACTTTAAATCCGCTTCCGCCAAAATGTCAGTCACTTGACTACGCCGCTCTTGGTTTTTTTCTTCCAAGTGAGTGGTAATAGTTCTGGCCTCCGTGTCATTATCCGTCATTAACAAAAAATAAGCTTGCGAAGCATGCGACATCCGACCGGCCGAGTTTAGCCTTGGTCCGATCATAAAACCAATATCTTCTTCCACTAGAAATTGTTGCTTCAACTTCAAAGCTTTAAATAGGGCAAGCAGACCAACCCGTCTGGTTTTTTTAAGTACCAACAGTCCAAAGCGCGTTAACACTTTGTTTTCGCCCGTCATCGGCACCATATCAGCCACGGTCGCAATCGCCACCAGATCCAGGAGCCATTTTTCCCAACCCGGTTTAATCGCAGTAAATTTACCTTTAGCCATCAGAGCTTGCACCAGCTTAAAAGCCACCCCGGTACCCGCTAAAAATTTGTAAGGATAGGTATCATCCAAGCGCTTCGGATTAATCACCGCCACCGCCGGGGGCAACTCGGCTGGTGGCAAGTGATGATCGGTCACCACCACCTCGAGATCCAACTCCCCGGCTCGTTTAATCTCCTTGATATTGGAAACCCCACAATCGACAGTGATAATGAGCTTCACCCCTTCCCCAGCAAACTTTTCTATCGAGGCGACCGACAAGCCGTACTGTTCATTGTGGCGATCGGGTATATAAACATCAAAATGCTCGTAACCGATTTGTTTGAAAAAACAAGCGAGAACCGCGGAGGCTGGTACTCCGTCGGCGTCATAATCACCAAAAATTAATATTTTTTCCTGCTTTTTTATCGCTTGGAGAATGCGTTTTACTCCACCCGCCATATCCTTCATTAAAAAAGGGTCATGCAAGTGCTCGGCATAGTCGGGACTAATGGTAGCCGCAACCTCAAGCCCTGAGGTAACTCCGCGATTAGCTAAAATCGTGGCTGAAAGTTCAGTCAAGCCCGCCAGGTCCGAATGGCTGGTCGTTTGTTTTAATAGCCAGCGTTTTTGCATCTTGGCTATTATAACTCAAGTTACAGACCTCACCTAAAATGGTTAACTTGGACGACTATTAATTAATTTTGCTATAGTAAACTAATGAACGATTGCCTTTTTTGTAAAATAGTCGCTGGTGAGATTCCGTCTTATACTGTGTACGAGGATGAAAATTTTTTAGCCTTCCTCGATATCAACCCACAGTCCGTTGGCCACGTCCAAGTGATACCCAAAAAACATTACCGCTGGGTTTGGGACCTGCCCGCCGAAGCCTTGGCGAAGGAGGGGCCCACCATCGAAAAATATTTTGCCGTCGCTCATAAAGTAGCCTTAGCCCAAAGACAAGCCTTTAATACCGAGTGGATTTTATCTAAAATTGTGGGTGACGAAGTGCCCCACGCCCACATCTGGGTCTATCCCAGCTCTAAAGCTCGAGGGGACAAAAAAGATTTCACCACCAATGCTCAACTTATTAAAGACACTCTAACTTCTGAGCAAAAAGAGTAAGAGACTTTAAATACATAGTATAAAATATAAAAGGGGCCACGAACGCAAAGACGCTCGTGGCCCTGATTTGTTGCCACAGAGTACAACTAATGAGAAACGATACTTCCACCTCCACCTTCAAGCCAACCAGCAAATTCTCTTGATCCGTTGCGACGAATTTCTTCAATAGACCAAGAGTAAACGCAATATGGCCGATCAATAGCAATTAGTCGCTCAATCTCGGTCGCCTCTGCCGGTCTGACTAAGCGTAGTGATTCCACCCGCCCGCAATAGAGAACAGGGAAAGAATCCAGGGCCGATTTAATGGGGCGCCGGACCGTCCGAATAGCGATCCACGGTGGATGAATAGTTTGTTCGTAGTCTACTGCCTCCTTTTCTGTTTCAAACATTTGGAGACGAGGCCGCCACATATCATCATCACCAGAAAGGAGGTCGCTTTCCCCTAATAGCGCCAACACTTTGGTTTTAACTACCTCGTCCCCACCATCGAGCAAGTCGCAAGTGGTCACCTCGCCTCGTTCATAGAGAAAACGAAGAGCTAAACCGTAAACCTCCTCTACCAAACGGGCCGCCGGATTCAAGTAAAGAATCTTGAACATAAGCGCCCTCAACAAGAGAAAATTCGCCAGTCGCCGAGGCGACGCTACCACCATTTGTCCTTCCATCATCATCACCCTATCCCACCAGCTTAAAATAAAGGGATAGCTCTCCAGTAACCGGTGGAACAAGTCAAGCTCGGGCGAGTCTATTACGCCACGCGGTAGTTGGCGACGCAAACTATCAGCGTCCACCAAGGTGTAGGACAGCTTGTCGGCCAAATCTAGAAGCTTGCCCAAAGGGCCTTGGCCGGCAATCGTCTCTAAAAGTAACGACTGGTTAACCTGGAATTTGTCCGCTAAAGCGGGCCAACCGGGGTGTTCGAACAAACGGAAGTAGTTGGCGTCTTCATCAAAACGAACCGGATCCACCTGTTTAGTAGTGTCGCTACCAGCCGGCGTCAAGAGATCATGAGTTAAAGCCGCTAGTCTAATCACTGTACTTTCGTCCTCCGTCAAGCCACAAGTGGTCGCCCACAAAGTGGCAAAAGCATACGCAATCAGACTATGCACATAACGCGTATGCTGAAAGCCGATACCATAAAAGTGGGGTCGCTCTGGTCCAACAACTGGAAGAGATAACATCCCTAACTGACGCACCCGAGCGAGTCTTGGCAAAGGCCAGTGTCGATACACCGCCTCAACCATCCCTCCTTCTTCCACCGACAGTCCAAAGCCGGTAAACGGTAGCTGCGGGATTAGTTGGAAGACGTCTTGAGGGGCCCGCTGGGCGGCTATATCTCCCAGTACCCGAAGATGTCTTCTGAGACTTCTCGGTAGATCGTGAATCCAAGCAGGCTCGAGTCCACAATAGCAACCAATATCCACCTCATAAAAAGATTGGAGAGTGTCCATCACAAAACCGGGGTGCTCACCGAACCACCGCAAACTCTCTCGACCGGCTCGCTCCTGAAACCACAGTAGCTTAAGCACCTGAACTAAATCTTCATCTTCAATCGGCTTACCCCAACTCCCAGGAAAATACACTACGTCACGAAGACGCAAAGTATCATCCGAATTATAGAGTTGCTCAGCCGACACCCTTTGTGTCACCACTCTTTTCATCTATCACTCCTTTAGTCAAAGTTCCTAGATATCTGAAACAGAGAATACGCTACTAGAGATGGATGTCAAATTTATTATTTTAAGGCTTCAATCCCCGGTAAAGTACCGGTGGCCAAAAATTCCATCATCGCTCCGCCGGCCGTTGATAGGTGGTTAAATTTTTCCGCCAACTTTAAATTTTCAATAGCTGCCACCGTATCCCCACCGCCCACCACGGAATAAGCATCGGCCCGCGCCACGATACGCGCCAGTTTCTCGGTACCCCCGGCAAAACCCTTTTCAAAATTTCCCAACGGCCCATTCCATAAAATAAATTTGGACTCACGCACAAGTTTACTTAATTGTTTCAAAGTGGCCGGTCCAACGTCTACGATTATATCTTGCCGGCGGATGCTTTCTAGTTGTTTAACTTCTGAACCCTCAGCGGTTTTTACCACTACATCGGTCGGTAAAATTATTTTTTTATTTTTTAGCAACTCTGTCAGACCTCTCATATCTTCTTCTACTAGCGATTTGCCGATTTCATAACCTAGCTTACGAAAAAAAGTGTGAGCCAGGGCCCCACCGACAAAAATGTGGTCGGCCTTAGGCAGGAGCGACTCTACCAAGGGCAACTTAGTGGAAAATTTAGCTCCCCCTAAAATTATCGTAAATGGTTTTGGCGCTTTAAAAATTTTAGATAACTCTGTATACTCACGCCCAAAATTTAAACCGGCGTAGCTCGGTAAGTGTTTAGGCAAGCTTACAATAGAGGCGTGCCGGCGATGAGAGGCCGAAAAGGCGTCGTTGACATAAACATCAGCCAAAGAGGCCAGCCGTTTGGCTAAAGACTCGCTGTTTTTTTCTTCTTCCACTTGGCCGCGCAAATTTTCCAACACCATCACCGAGCCATCAGGCATCGCTTGGAAACGACCATCATCAAAAATAAGCTGGGAAAAACCAGCTTTAATAAAAGTCTCCAATTCCAAAGCCATAGGCTTTAGGGTTGGTCCGGTCGTGTGACTAATCACCAATACCCGGGCCCCGGCTCGCCTTAGATACTCCAAAGTTGGTAAAGCTTGCTTAAGGCGAAAATTGTTGGTCACCCGACCTTGGTCGACCGGCACGTTAAAATCGGTCCGCACCAAGACATACTTACCTTTCAAAGCGACCGGTTTTAATTCTTTAATACTTTTAAAAGGAATTTTGGCCATAACTTATTTTTTAACTTTTACTTTTACCTTCACCTGATCGGCCAAGAGCAATATCGCCTTCACCTCCTCCGGCACGAGCGAGGCTCGTCCGATCAGTAAACCATCGGCCCGACCAGCGGCTAAAAACTCGACCGCATTAGCTGAATTAACCGACCCACCGTATAAAATCGGGATAGAAAGGGCTGTCTCTTGTCCGGCCAGCCCACTAATGACCTTCCGGATAAACAGAGCGTTATGGAAAAAATTATCCGGTGTATCCGCCCCGGCTGCTTGGTCACCCACCGCCCAGACCGGCTCATAGGCAATGATTAGATTTTTAAAATCAGCCCGGCGACAAGCTTTGGTTGCGGAAATCAGTTGAGCTCGCAAAAAATCTAAATAAGCACCGTGCGCGTCCCTGGCTTTTTCGCCCACACATAGAATAACACTAAGGCCGGCCATGAGGCCGGCCATGAGCTTCCCGCGCACCACATCGTCAGTGTCTCCCCTCCCTCGACGTTCCGAGTGGCCGACTATTACATACTTGGCTCCCACCGAAGCCACCTGGGTCGCCGAAATTTCACCAGTAAAAGCCCCCGTCTCTTTTTCGAGCGAGATATCTTGAGCCGAGAGGGACCACCGCCGGCTCGGCTTGGTCGATGTGAGGAGAGGTAAAAAAACCGCCGGTGGCACCATCACCGTCTGCACCTTTTTTAGTCGGCTACTGATAGTTTTAACCTTGGCCCCCAACCAGCGAGCCTCCTTAGCTTCCGCCGGGTTCATTTTCCAGTTAAAAACAATCAGTTTATCTTTCATACCCGTCATTATAGCATAAGGCTTTACACCGCTCGTCTCACCACCGCTATCGCCTCATTTAAATCCACCAACCCTTGAGCCGCTTGGGTCAGCGCGTCTTCCCCGAGGGATAAAACCCCTGTCTGGCGCGCTTCCTTATAAATTTCAGCGGTGGTTTTACCATCTTTAAGCTGATGCTCCATCACCGCCGTCACCGGTAAAATTTCCGTCAGCAACCTTTTTTTATTTAAAAGTGGCTCAGAGGCTCCTTGGCTCCTCGTACGCCAATTTGAGTTGGCAAGGCTCGCAACCGCCCCCACTAGCGGAGCTCCATCGGCTAGGGCTTGAGCTATGTTCGGTAAATTTACAAAACCTTTCAAATCTTTCAGCTCGTCCTCACTTAAATTGGCCGGCCGGCTATCGGAACCCAGGGCTCGTACCGGCTCCACCAAGCCAAACAGTGAGGCATTAATCGCTAAAATATAATCATCACCCACCAAGATGCGAGCCGTCGTGATAACATCCACCGTGGTTTTGGCTTCCAGTCCAACCACCACCGTCACTCCGCGCGCCGCCGCGGCAGTAGCCAAAGCGGCTGTCTCTACCGCGAGCAACCGGTCAATTATTAAAACATCCACATCTTGTTTTAAAACTTGGCGCATCAAGTCAGTCGTGGCCGTAGTCGAGAGATTGGTTGTTATCACTTGATGAACATGAGGTAGGTAACGCTCCCTGTCAGCTTCCACCATCGCCACCGCCCGGCCAGCTTTGGATAAAGTAGCAGCGATAGCGTAAAACAAATTTTTCCGACTGCTAAGGGCTTCCGAACCAATAAAAATTATACCGCGCCGCTCTAGGGCCGCCTCCAAATCATCCAGACCTTGCCCCCATAAACCGAGCGCCGGCAGGGACAAATCAGTCATTTGATTTTTAGCCGTGAAAATCATTTTAGTACCCAAATCTGCCGTGTGTAACCCGGCCAAAGAGTAAGCAGCAGTCGCCGGCACCGATTCTGCTTTCAAAGTCGTTAAAAGTTCGCCGGCACTACTGTTTAAAGCGAGGGCATTATACAGTCGCGAACCGATCCGATAACGGACCAAAGTTTCCTGTGGGGTAATATCAAAATGAATGCGTCTGGCTCTGGCGGTGGCGGCTTGGTTAAATAAAACTTCCAAAACATTGTTTAAGTGCTGCTCGGTCAAACCATCCTCCGGCCCAGTCTCCGTCAAGTGTCGTAGGGTCTGGCCGTAGCGGTCAAACAAATCTTTCTGATAAGTCTTCAAAAGCTTGCGTACCACCGGCTCGCTCCCCAAGCGTGGTAAGAGTCGCAACTTGTGTTCACCTACCAACTTTTCTACCGCCGGAAAAGCACTCATATCTAGCCCAATTACTTCCAAGGCACCGTCATTTTCCCGCACCGCAATCACATTGTGATTGCGGGCCACCGGCTCCGGAATCCGGGCCAACACTTCAAACGGTACCGGCTCATCCCAAGCGGAAATAAAAGGTACCCCCGAGAGCCGCGCTTCCAAGCGGCGCAACTCATCACCGGTAAAAAGTCCCCGAGCCAGGAGTAGCTCCGAAGCCGACAAGCCGTGCTCCTCCGCTTCCGCGGCCACACTGTCGGCTTCCGCTGGTGACAACAAACGACTGGTCACTAAAAAATTAAGCAAGATAGAAGAACTCATGTTTTTAAAATTATACCATCAGATCAATTTTTTACCGCCCCCCAACTGTTGGTATCTTAACCAAACAAAAAGAGCCCCGCCGCTAATCTGTGTTTACACAGAAAAGCACGGGGCTCAAGAACTAAGGTCAGGGTACCTAAGTTAAGTTTAGAACACAGAAACCAATCCCAAAGGGCTAACTTGCGCGCACCGCGGCAAGGTAGTTGTTGGGCCAGATGAAGTCGGGCCAGAAGTGGCTCCAGCGCCACTCATCGCCGTGCCAGGACAAAGAACGGACGCAGAGATTGTCGTCAGAAATGAGGTAGATGGTGCCCCAGAAGAAAACTTCTTTGCCCTTCCACTCTTCAGGGATGAGCTCGGGGTGCTGTAAGAGGAAGTCTAACACGTTGGCGTTCAGAACCTTCTGATTCCTGAGCGCCCGGCGCAGGTCGTGACCGATGCACCGGCCGCTCTGCTGTCTCTGGTCGAGATAGAGAGCGATGAGCGACTCCGTCCATTTAAGGATACCGCCCTGCTGGTGATCTTCCACTTTCCAGCCGTCAGGCAGGAAGGGGTCGGCGTCGCAGTCGATAACATATTTGACTGGCCGAAGTTCATGAGTTCCTCTCCTTAGTCCCAGTAAGTTCGGTATTTTACCGTCCCCAAAGTCTTGGATAATCTGATGGACCAGCAAAACCTCGGCAGGATCCAATGATCCTTCTTTCACCCGTCGAAACCAATCATGCTGCTGCCGAGCAATCTTGCCCAACACTTCGTCGCCAACGACGTTAGCCATGACAACTTCTCCTTCTTTTTTTTGACCTTGCCTTATGCAAAGCCACCACCTTATCTTATTTAATTATACACTTTTATCTAATTTTCGTCAAGATTTTTACCTATCAAAAATATCCTTATCTAGAACCACAATCCCCCACGAGGCTAAGCCTCGTGGGGGATTGATACTAAAATCATAGAAAAACCTATTTTAGGGGGTCGTGAGGTTGTCGAACCGAACGTTTCAGGATTTTTTAAGCTTCAAAAAATCCGTACCCTAAAATTAGGTTTTTCTAAAAATAAATTGACACCCTACTCATGGTTTGGTATCATTAATATACGAATGTTAGTCCGCTATTCTGACCAGGAAGAGCGGGTTTTTTATTAAAATTATCAGTGATTTTGTATCTTGACTTCATAGTCTCCATACAAAATACAATACACTAAATACTTAATCCTTATGATTGACTTAAAAGCTTTAAACGCGGCCCTGAGCGAACTGGAAGAAGAGCGTCACATTCCCCGGGAAAAAATCACCGAAGCTATTAACGATGCTTTAGTGGCCGCTTATAAAAAAGACTATGGTAAGAAAGGGCAAATTGTGCGGGCCAACTTTGATCTAAACACCGGCGCCATTGAATTTAACCAGGTTAAAATTGCCGTCGACGGCACCACCGTTCGCTTCGATGAAGAGGAGCCTCGTGACGATGCAGACGAACGTCCTCTCTTTAATGAGGAACATCACATTTTGATTGATGATGCCAAAAAAATTAAAAAAGATATCCAAGTGAGTGAAGAACTGATTTTCCCCTTGGAAACCAAAGACGACTACGGCCGCATCGCCGCCCAAACGGCCAAGCAAGTGATTATCCAGCGCATCCGTGAAGCCGAAAAGGTTTCTATTTTGGATGAATACGCCGAAAAGGAAGGCGAGATTGCCAGTGGTAAAGTACAAAAAATCGAACGTGGTAATGTGTTTGTGGACCTGGGCCGCACCACCGCTATCCTCCCCTACGAGGAACAAATCCCCGGGGAATTTTACCGTCAAGGCGAGCGTATTCGGGCTTATCTTTACTTGGTAGAAGACACCCCACGGGGGATTGCTCTGAAACTCTCCCGCTCGCACCCTAAATTTGTCGAGCAATTGTTTGCCATGGAAGCACCGGAAATCGGCAGTGGCGCCGTGGAAATAAAAGCGGTCGCCCGTGAAGCCGGCTCTCGCACCAAAATTGCCGTCACCTCTCATGATAATAGTATTGATCCGGTTGGCTCGATGGTGGGCCAGCGCGGTTCTCGGGTGAACACCGTGATCGCCGAACTGGGCGGAGAAAAAATCGATATTATCGAGTGGTCGGATAATATGTCTATGTTTATTACCAACTCCCTATCACCGGCCAAAGTTAATGATGTGACCCTAAATGAAGACGAGCATCAAGCGACTGTGGATGTGAGTGCTGATCAATTTTCTCTCGCGGTCGGCAAAGGCGGTCAAAACGTCCGCTTAGCCGCCAAGCTTACCGGCTGGAAAATAAATATTACCACCCCCGAGATTCCGGAAGACTTAGCAGTCAAACTAGAACCAGAAGCCAGTGCTGAGTCAGAGATAGCTGATGCCCCACCTGAAACCGAAACCAGTTAAACACCAACCTTTATTAAACTTAACTCTTATATTATTTATGAACCTTTGGCATGATGTTCCCGCCGGTACCCCAGACGAGTTAAACGTAATCATCGAAATTCCTAAGCTATCTCGCATTAAATATGAACTGGATAAAGACACCGGCCTGATTCACGTCGACCGCGTCCTGTACTCGCCAATGCACTACCCGACCAACTACGGTTTCGTCCCTCAAACCTTATGGCCTGATGGTGATCCCTTGGATGTCCTCGTGATGTCGCACGAACCTTTTGTGCCGGGCTGCCTCGTCAAAGCCCGACCCATCGGTGTGATGGAAATGACTGATGATGGCGACTCCGACGCTAAAGTTCTATCAGTACCCATCAAAGACCCCCGTTACAATTACGTTAAAGATATTACCGATCTCGACACCCACACTCTAGAAGAAATTAAACACTTCTTCAAAGTCTACAAAGATCTGCAAAAAAAGGAAGTAATAGTGGCCGACTGGCGCAATGCCAGTGAAGCTAAGCGGGATATCGAACGATCTTTTGTGCTCTACCACGATAAGTTCCAAGTCAAAGCTGAGTAAGCCTCACTTTAAGCTCTAGCCTGAGGCTGGATAAAGTGGTGGAATTTGCCTATTTAAAATGCTATAGTGATCCTATTGGCAACCTCGCTTTTTTGGCGGGTTTAAGCCGACTTTAGTCCTTAAATAATCAAAAACATGAAATTTTTAGCCGTTATCAGCTTAACACTAGGATCTTTGAGTTTGATACTTCCAGCCACCACTTTAGCCCAAAGTACCGACTATGCCACCATCCAAGACCGAGCTCGAGCTCACCGTGAATCGTTTCTAAAACAACAAACCACTGGATCGACCGTTGTCGATTCTGCTTCTTCTGATTCGATTCAAGACAAAATTAAAAGTTTAGAAGAAAGAATCTTGAGTCTCCGTCAGAAAACCATTTTAGCTTCGTACGACCGAGTCCTCACCAATACCGAACGTTACTCAGAATACTTAAGCGGTATTTTAAATCGCTTAGATTCGAGCTTAGCCGAACTCTCGACTAATGGTAAAGATACTACCAAAGTTCAAAATCAAGCCAACGAAGCTGGTCTACTCCTGGATCAAGCCAGTACTACTATCGCTGTTGCTAGAGCCAGCACCACTGCCGTTTTCACCTCCACTGATCCCGGTCAAACTATTCGTGACATTAAAATGATGATCGAAGAAGCGGTGGTTAAATTAGGCCAAGTCCGCGACCTCTTGGCCGAGGCGATTGAGACCGCCAAAACTCTAAGTAACGAGTAAAGGTTATGGATTATAATAACCCGGAAGATACCCTCACTAATCCAACCCCTGCTGGTGGTTCCACCGGCCCTCTCATTGGAACTGTAATAATAATAATAGTACTAGTCCTAGGAGCCATCGCCGTTTTTTACCAGCAGTATCAAAAGAGCCGGAGCTGGCAAAACGAAAACACAGATATCACCGTCCCTCTTCCACTTGAAGCTGATAATTCAGAATCAGCCGCCACGATGGTTACTGAACCAACCTGGATGACTACCGGCACCTCAACCAACTTAGATGATATTGAAGAAGATCTGGAAGCCGCCAACTTTTCCTCTCTGGAAGGTGAACTAGACTTACTCGAGACAAACTTGGAGTAACTAGTTATTTTACCTATCTCGGGTCATCCACCGGTTAATTTAGGCTGATTGCAAAAAATTATAATTAAGCTAAACTAACCTCTTCATATGGGTAAAGTTGAGTTAAAAAAATTGGACACTTCCGAAGTGGAACTAAGCGGGGAAATTGCCACCGCTGATTTTATGGCTCACTGGCCAACTGTGTTAGCCGACTTTAAAAGTCAGTTGAACGTGGCTGGTTTCCGTCCCGGCCATACTCCGGACAAAATCGCTCTGGAACGCCTTGGGGAACCGGCCATTTTAACGGAAATGGCCGAAAGAGCTATTAGCGATTTGTACCCGGAACTCATTAAAAATCACCAGCTAGAACCGATCGGTCCACCCGAAGTTGCCCTCACCAAACTCGCTAAAGACAATCCTTTGGGTTTTACCTTAAAAGTCGCCGTCCGGCCGGAATTTAATCTGCCCGATCACAAACCTCTAGCCGAGCAAGTGGCTAAAGACCAGCCACTACCCACTGAGGTGACTGAGGAAGAATTAAACCAAACGATTGATAATATCCGTCGCAGCCGAGTAAAGCCAGCCTCGGCCGACGAGCTCAAGCCTGACTTACCGGAGCTGTCTGATGACTTTGTCAAAACTCTTGGTGATTTCAAGTCCGTTGACGATTTTAAAAGCCAGCTTAAAACTAATATGTTAGCCGAGAAAATTTCCGAAGCTAGAGACAAGCGTCGCCTCCTAATCATTCAAACCTTGGGTGAACAAGCCGCTGTCCCCCTGCCACCAGTTTTGGTTAAAAAAGAACAGGAAAAAATGTTGGCGGAAATGCGCGGACAAATCGAGCACATGGGTCTCACTTTCACCGACTACTTAAGTCACCTTAAGAAAACCGAAGCGGATCTAAAGTCAGATTGGGAAAACGAGGCCAAGAAACGCGTCATGTTTGGCTTGGTCGCGAGCCACTTGGCCGAGAAATATGAACTAAAGCCGGCGCCTGAACAAGTAGCCAAAGAAATGGACCAGCTAATGGTGCGCCTACCAGAAACTGCCGGCCAAACTTCCCCTGATCGTCTCCGGGCGTATGTCGAAAACGTTTTAACAAATAACTTGGTAATGAACTTTATCGACCCGGATCAACCAGGTGACCAATTGTCGACAGTGACTAAATAACTTATAATTTTTCATAATCATCATAAACCTATGCTTATCCCAACCGTCATCGAAAAATCTCAATTTGGTGAAAGAGCTTACGACATTTACTCGCGCCTCTTGCGAGAGCGAATCGTTTTTTTAGGTGGCCCCATTAATGACAATGTGGCCAATACTGTTATTGCTCAGCTATTGTTCCTAGAATCAGAAGATCCCAAAAAAGATATTAAGTTGTATGTTAATTCCCCTGGCGGATCCGTCACCTCCACCCTAGCTATTATCGACACCATGGAGCATGTAGCACCGGATGTTTCTACGATTGTTGTCGGTATTGCCGCCTCCGGCGGAGCCTTGGTGCTCGCCGCTGGTACCAAAGGCAAGCGTCTGGCCCTACCCAACTCGGAAGTAATGATTCACCAACCTTTAGGCGGTGCCGAGGGTCAAGCCTCTGATTTAGAAATTACCGCCCGCCACATCTTAAAAACCAAAGATCAATTAAACCGCATGTTGGCCAAGTTTACCGGCCAGCCCCTGCAACAAGTGGAAAAAGATTCTGATCGCGACTTCTATATGTCAGCCGAGGAAGCCAAAAAGTACGGCCTGATTGATAACGTGATTAAGCCTAAAACTAAAAAGTAGAGACCGTTCCATCAAAACCCCCGCCAGAGCCTAGGCTCTGGCGGGGGTTTTAAACTGATTCGACAAAGTGGAAAAGTCCTGATATGATTCGGTTACCTTATTATTAATTGTAAAAGGCTTACTCTGCTTGCGACTGCTATGACCGACCGAACTCTGGACCATTTGCTATTTCTAAACCCATTGTTAATGACCTGGCCGGACCCCCGACCAGCTAATTTTGGGATGTAGCTTACCGCCAAACTGTTTAGCTAGCCTTGCCAAGCGGACGAGGCCACGCGCTTATGAACTTAGTAACTGTAATAATTATTGCCGGGACCACCAGTCTCGGTGGCGTAGTCATTGGCTACTTTCTGCGCTGGCTGGTTACCTTGGGACAAAAAGGTTCAATTGAACTAACCATCAAGCAAACTTTGCTGGAGGCCAAGGATAAAGCTCAGCAAATTGTGCAAGATGCGGAAAAAGAATCGGCCCACATCTTATTGGAGGCCAAGGAACAAGAAAAAAGTAAAGAGGCCGGGCTCAAAAAATTAGAGGATCGCTTGATCAAAAAAGACGAGCTTTTAGACAAACGGCAATCGGATATTGACCAAGAAGCCGAAAACTTACGCACCAAAGCCGAAAACATTAAACGTGCCGAAGAGGAAACAGAAGCCAAACAAGATGAACAAGAGAAAGAGCTAACTCGCATTGCTGGCTTAACCAAGGAAGAGGCCTACCAAGAAATGATTAGCCGAGTTGAAAAAGACTACGAGGAAGATTTGCTCATTCGGATGCATAAATTGGAGATGAATGCTGAAGACAAGTTGGAACAAAAATCGCGCGATATATTAGCTACCACCATTCAAAGGTTAGCCAACTCTAGCGTTCCTGACATTATGTCGACCAATGTCGATATTCCATCCGACGATGTTAAAGGCAAAATTATCGGTAAAGAGGGTCGCAATATTCGAACTTTCGAAAAAGAAACCGGAGTGGAAGTGATTATCGACGACACCCCCGGCTCCATTGTCCTCTCGTCCTTTGACCCGATCCGTCGCCAAATTGCTAAAGCGGCCATGGAAAACTTGATTTTAGACGGCCGCATTCAACCGGCTAAAATTGAAGAATTTGTAGCTAAAGCCAAAGAAGAAATTTCTAAAATCATTAAAGAGCGAGGTGAACAGGCCGCTTATGAAGTGGGGGTATTAAATTTGGATCCGCGCATCCTGCTCATCTTAGGTCGCCTACACTTCCGCACCAGCTACGGCCAAAATGTTTTGCATCACTCGATCGAAATGGCCCACTTTGCCGGCATGCTCGCCGAAGAACTGGGAGCTGACGTCCAAGTCGCTAAGGCCGGAGCTCTCCTGCACGATATCGGTAAAGCGGTGGATCATGAAGTTTCCGGTACTCACGTAGAAATTGGCCGGCGCATTCTGGAAAAATTTGGGGCGGACCAAGCGATTATCAAAGCCATGCAATCGCACCACGAGGAGTACCCATACGAAACGATTGAATCCATTATCGTCCAAACCGCCGATGCTATCTCGGGCGGGCGGCCAGGCGCTAGACGCGACAGTTTGGAAAATTATCTTAAACGCCTAAAAGATTTAGAGGATATTGCCAATTCCTTTGGTGGTATTGAAAAAACCTATGCTATTCAAGCTGGCCGGGAAATTCGAGTCTTTGTCCGACCAGAAGAACTCGGTGACTTGGAAGCTAAAAAATTAGCTCATGACATTACCTTGCGCATCGAGCGCGAACTTAAGTATCCAGGAGAAATTAAGGTCACGGTCATCCGTGATTCCCGTGTGGTAGAGTACGCTCGCTAGTTTTGAATCGATTTTAACTTCACTTTTTACTAATCAGCACCCGTATCGGTAAGATAAACCGGTCTGGGTGCTTATTGTTTAATCATAAAAACCCCGGATCACCAAAATACCTAGCTATTGCACCATCTAGCCCTAAAATATATACTATTAATCAAGGTATTAAGGTCGTGCCATTAGCAAATTAACCATCTATGGTATGAACAAACAAGCAATCATCGAGGAAGTGCACGTCGCCATCGGCGGAACCAAGGCCGGCGCTGAGAAAGCAGTCGATGTGGTAGTTGACTCCATCGTCAACACCTTAAAGAAAGGCGAGGAAGTATCAATCGCCGGACTGGGTATTTTCTCCACCAAGGATCGCGCCGCCCGAACAGCCCGCAATCCGCGCACCGGCGAAACCGTTCAAGTACCGGCTATGCGTGTGCCCAAGTTTCGAGCCGCTAAGGCTCTTAAGGACGCTGTCAAGTAAACAGCTAAGTCGTTTCTCACTACACAAAAAAACCGCTCAGAAGCGGTTTTTTTGTGTCCCGAATACTTTAGCTATAACACTCTTTCTTTATTTCTTCGTGATAGGTCGCGAGTAACTCTTTAGTCACCTCGCCAACCCGACCAGATCCGATCACCATCTCATCCACTTTCACTACCGGGGTCACGTATTTATTGCTCGCGGTTAAGAAAGCCTCGTCGGCGGTTTTAAGCTCGACAAACTTAAGCGACCGCTCCTCTATTTTATATTTTTTCCGTGCCAGTCTAAGCACGATCTGACGAGTCACCCCGGTCAAAATTTTATCTTTCGGCGTTATTATCACTTTGTTTTTAACGATAAAAAAATTACTGGTCGAACACTCTAAAATGGCACCATTGTTAACATAGAGCACCTCGACCGCTTTAGCCTTTTTTAGATCCTTCTGTAGTTTTACCGCCGCTGCATAATTGGTATTTTTAGCCGTCGGTAGTACCCGTTGTAACTCATAGGTTATCAACCGAGCTCCCTCCGTAAAAACTGCCGGGGGTAAGTTATAATGATAATCCATTAAGATAAAAAATTCGGCCGGGCCTTTAGCTATAGAGTCCACACTAGCCCCACCGGTCAACACCAGGCGGACGGAAGCATCTTTAACCTTGTTCTTTTTTAAGAGATCACTAATTGCCTGTTCAACTTCTGTTAGCTTAACCGGTACCTTAAGATCCAGCTCCCGAGCCGAGCGATTGAAACGAGCCCAATGATCTTTAAGGTGAAACGGCCGGCCGTTATAAATGCGGGTAAAATCAAACACGGCGTAACCGCGCAAAATCGCCAGATCATTGGCCGGAACAGTCGCTTGGCTTAAACGGACAATTTTTCCCTTAGCATAACAGTATGTCAGCATGGTAAATTAAGTTAGTTATTACGCCTCCGATTGTAGCAAACTTTTTCAAAAGAGTAGACTTGTGCTAAATAATAATGATGGTAGAGTTGAGTCAGAAACCCTAACCGGAGAAATACTATGAGTAAAAAAGTGGGCGCACTGGTTTTTATATCCAACAGGAATGGCCAAGTATTTATGGGCCGTAAAACCGGAAAAATCGGTATCGGTAAGTACACCGGGCCGGGTGGTAAATGTGAAGTGGGCGAAACCCCACCAGAAACGGCCGTGCGCGAAACCCGGGAAGAAACCGAGGTCAAGCTCGTAGCCTCCGACCTGATTAAAGTGGCGGAAATCACCTTCCACAACGGGCCGGATTCAGAGTTCTTGGTCCATATTTTCACCACCACCAAGTACCAGGGTGAGCCCCAGGACAGTGAGGAAATGGTCAAAGGTCAGTGGTTTAACATTTCTGACTTGATCGCCAACCCCCGCCAAGTGGAGATGATGGCTGGCGACTACACCTTTCTACCACTCATCTTGTCTGACCAAAAAATACGTGGGTGGTGCAAGTATCAACCTGGGTCCAATCAAGGCATAGTCCTTGATTGCCACTACGACATCGTTTCCAGTTTTGCCGACTAACCCACCAGATCACGTCTGGTGGGTAAATTTTTGTGCGGGATGGGAGAATCGGTCAGGAATATCTTGCCCTCCGTCGAGGACAAGATTTCACGACCCTGGCTCACCTGTTTTTCTTGCTAGAAAAACATAGTTCCGCCTTTCGATTCTCCACGCAAGTAAAGCAGTTTACTTGCTCATTCCGTCACTAAAACCAAAAAAAGACCAGGTTAAAATCCGGTCTTTTGTGGTTTGTGCGGGATGGGAGAATCGAACTCCCAACCTCAGTTTGGAAAACTGATATTATACCATTTAACTAATCCCGCATATGTTACAGAGTAACACCAGGCATACTAGCAAAATTGCTCGGCCGTTTCAATCTGAAAATTTAAGCTGCCAGTAACCCCAACACCGCCAAGAGAATGATTACCGCCGAAACGGTCGGCACCAAACACCAAGTGCACCAGTGCTTAATCACTCTAATTTGGGCGTGGATTAAATAAATTCCATACCCGGCTCCAGCCATGGTCACCAAGAGCAAACCTACCTTAAGCCACCAATAAACCCCTACCACCGCCCCAAGGACCGCAAAAGCAATCACTAAGCCAAAAAACCATAAACCAAGCTTTTCATTATCTATCCCCCGCCAAGCCTCGTAAGAACTGGAAAATAACTGCTCACAATCGGTAGTAATAGCGCATTCTAATTTTTTTCCGTGTCGGCGGTGATACTTTATATACCCACTGGTCACCCCACCCACCACCGCGACCACTAAAATTACCAGCAAAAATATAATTGGCATTGATAAATTTTATCACGACCAAAAGAAGAGAGCCATCCTTACGGGAATTGTTGACATTGACATAAATTCCGACCCTATTAAAATGAGGGTATCTGTTCTTTGTGATCGAAACTAAACCCATTTCCACCGCACCAGAAAGGAGGTGATCCTAGTGTTGCTTGAAGTGCGCAACTTGTCGCTAGATGACAAAATAATAAACGCGGCCAGAGGAACTGTGGCCCCGAGACATAGAGGTGTTGTCTCTGAGATTTCCCACAATCCAGACGGCGCCAGCATCACTCTCAGATTTAACTCCGATGTGTATCCCAAACTGCAAAGTGAGGAACTTCGGATACTTGTTCCAACTAATCCTAAAAATCCGCCTCAAATTATCGTGGCCACCATGATTTGGAGCGGGGCCAAGGCGGCCATCACGCACACGTGGGAGATACACCAACACCATGGAAGGTCGGAAAAATGACATATCGCGGGGGAGGTTTCTGTTCGTAAAGCCGAAGTTGCACACACCACTGTAACTTCGGCTTTAATATTTTTATAAAAACATCTAAATCAACCTAAAACAAAAAACCGCCCTTGGGGCGGTTTTTTTGGTAGAAACCAGTCGTAACCTTACGGTTAGCGGCGAGGTCGCTCTTCGAGCGGGCGAGCTTCGTTGACGGTTAGATTCCGTCCACCAAAGTCTTTGCCATTCCACATGTCGATCGCTTTGTCAGCGTCGCCATCGTTTTCAAACTCAACGAAACCAAAGCCCTTGGAACGGCCAGTCATTCGGTCCATGATGATGGTTGCCGAAGAAACTGCACCGGCCTGAGCAAAAGCCTCCTGGAGTTCACTGTCAGTGGTAGAGTAAGGCAAACCACCAACGTATAACTTCTTAGCCATGTGTATACAATTTAACTTATTAACATATGCGAAGTAACGACCCCTCATACTGATCTCTGCTCCCTCGCGTTTGTATACACCTGGAGAGAAAACTTTTTGAGATATTTACACGCACGCTGTCTAGTATAACAGAAACAGTAAAAAAGTCAATCAGCTAGAACTTGTCTGTATATAAAAGTGTATAAAATAAGAGCCGAAGGAGATTTCCCTCGGCTCGAAACACCCTCATCGCCTTCGCCCGGAGAAGGCCGCCCGGAACCACTCGCGACCAACCCAGGCCAAGAGGCCCAAGAAAACCACGAGACCGATTGAGTCGGCCAGACTCTCCGGGTTGGTCCGGTACCAGAGGACCAAGAGGCCGACCACGGCCACTGGCGGGACGAGTCGCCGGGCCACCGCTCGTAAGCCCTCGCCAGCGCCCCGAACCAAGCCGGTGACAACGGGACCCAAGAGCTCGCGCCAGACAAAAGTCACTGCCGCCGCCAAAAAATTAAAAACGCGCTCCCAAGTCATATTCATTCCTCCCCTTTTTTAATCTTCTTATATTATAACAAATTTAAGCGTTTTGTCAATATTATTACCCGCATCAAAAAACCGGTGCTTCCCTTGAGAAATTTCAAAGGAGGCACCGGATATCTGTTTAGAGTTTTGCCTCTTTGACCGCCGGGGCGGTCCAAGTGGGCGCCCAAATCGTGGGTCGCAACCGGCTCAACTTGCACCAGGTCCAGTTCCACAACCGAACAGTGGCAACCGGTGTTAAAGAAGCTTGCACTGCCTCCTCGCGTTCACCCGCAAACCGCTCCTCCATTTCGTGCAATTCTGTCGTCCAACTTGTGAGGCGGTCATAGTAATCCACCGCCGCTACCGCTCGTCTCAACTCATATTCCGCGCAAGCCGAGTAATTTTTCAAACCTGTGACAAAGCCTTTAGGCAGACTAGCTTGATCGTAAGCTACCACCGCCATCCGCACCAAGTCGGTGTAGGCTGACTGACCACTATAGCGGTAGTCGGGCCGACAGCCATTACGGTCAAGCTTATACTCCAGGAGCTTAGCTAACACCGCGCCGAGATATTTGGCCGAATGCTGACGAAACAACGCCATATCACAGACGAAGGTTTGCGCCGTCACCCGCACACCCCACCGCCCGAGAAAGACTTCGATATCATTCGGATGATAACGTAAGATCTCGACCATGGCCTCGTTTCGCCTGTCCCAATCAAACCAACGGAATCCGGTGTAGACCACCGTAACAAGCACTCCGATAACGACGCCGAGAATCACATCGAGCTTTAAAGCTGACCCGTCTAAGTAAGCCTCCACCAAACACAAGCTAGCCATTGACGCCCCAAACACGAACAAAAAACAGAAGTCGCTCCACTTGGGCTTTGGCATTATAGTCTCCTCCCAGTTGTGTAACCACTACTAAATCTGCTGGGCATTGTCCATTATTAATAAAAACCTGTCAAGATAAAAAGTTAAAAATTTTACTCGAGATATTAAGTTGACTATGAAATCAAAAAACTCCGGAAATGAAGTGCCGCCCCTACTGTTGATAGGGACGGCAAACGATTCGAGCACTGGTTACTCGGTGGGTGGTGGATATTCTTTTAAGAGAAAATCACCATCTTCCCAGTAGGCTTCCTCGCTCTCTCCGAGCAACTGACCCGACTTGCTTTGGTAGACAGGAATCAGGTAGTCGGAGTCTAAAAACAACTGAGTCGTCATTGTGTTTCCATACTCCGACACAATCCGGATATCCCAACACTGGTTGGCAAATAGAACCTCGTAGTGGGACGTCCAGGGATCGATGGATCCTACTAGCCAGTTGTCGCCCCAGTAACTTTCACCGCAGGGGCTAATATACAACTCTGTCAGCTCCATGTCAGTGTGGTTTTCGATCGTGATCCAGTATTCTCGCTCCCCCGGCACTGTCGTGGGACAGCCGACCACCAACGTAACCACCACCACTAGCAACAAGAGGCTAAATTCACGTTTCATCAGAAATCCTCCTTCGTTGACTATATTACAATAACACTAGAACACAACAATACTATTGATTAGCCTGCTCAATAAAAGCCAGTTTGTCAATCAATAAATAATGCGGGTACTTATTTTATGAACACGAAAAGTGTATTTAGCTTCGTTGGATTTGATCGAACTAGTTTTATAAAACCACCAAAGACCCCGCTTAAGCGGAGTCTTTGGTGGTTTTTTTGTCGGGACGCCGAGATTCGAACTCGGAATCGCTCGGTCCCCCACCTGCCATCGCCCCCTTTCGGGACGCCGGGATTCGAACCCGGAATCGCTCGGTCCCAAACCGAGAATGTTAGCCGTTACACCACGTCCCGGCTCTGGCTTTGGCGGACAGGCAAACCAAAAATGTTAGCCGTTACACCACGTCCCATTTTTTAACTCCCCCATCGTAACACGAAACTTCTTAAAAAACCAACACTTTTATGACCAATTTACTAAAAAATATCCGGTAAATACTCTATTTTAAGCACCTGCTCCTTAGGGCTTAAGTAGACCAAAATGGCATCCAACTGATAGTCCACCTCTTCGGGAATGTTCTGATCAAGCATAAAGCTTTCCATCGCCCGAGCCAGGCGCTTCAACTTCCAGGGGTGAATATTGTCGGCCGGCTCATAATCATCACCCTGCTCCCCTGTTTCATGTAAAACATTCTCGGCTTTAGTGACTGTTTTCACTTCCACAAAGTGAAGATTTCCTCCTTTAGTAGCCACTAGGTCAATTTCTCCCCAGGGTTTCCGGTAATTTTGTGCCACCACTTTAAAGCCGGCTTGCTTTAGATATTTAGCCGCTACCTGTTCCCCCAGGGCTCCCAATCGAGCTTTCGCCGTCATTAACTAAAGTTTAGCACATCCTTAAGTTAAAGTTTCATGTATAACTTTTATAGAAAGTGTTACATATGTAACCAAATTAGGATTTTCTCTTGAGAATTAACCATTTTCCTTTATTTTCCAGTAAAAGCCTTATCTATCAACATAATTTCAATATTCTCTCATTGTAAAAAGACAAACTCTACTTTAAAAAGACTGTCCGTTATACACATTGTCCCCAAGGTTATCCACTTTTTTAACAAAATATCGCTCAACTAAGCGATATTTATAAGCCACGGTTGGGGTAGCTAGGGGACACTTGAGTCTAAAAGCCAGCCCAACTACGGTTGTAAACAAGCGGGGACCAAATTACCAATATCTGTCTCAGAGCCTAAGGTTTCACCCTCCGGATCATAGATAATAACCCGATTTACGTCTGAAAACTGCTCTAGATTCCTGATTATTAAATTAGCCACCGTATAAGTCGCCCCAGCACTATTACAGCCACTCTCTAAATAAACCGAGGCAGTGCCTGTGGCTTCGTCAAAGTCTACCCTGGCGCCCGTCGACTCGCTATAAACCATACGTAGTGATTGGTCGGTTTCATCCGCTGTTGGTCCAGCGTAAAGGGCGCTAATTACCGCCTGTTTAGCCTCGCTAGAGGCGGGAATAGAGCGAGTGACTCCATCCTCATAAGGCTCTGTTCCCACAGCAAAACGGTCTTCATTGAGAAAAAACAGACTTATCTCTTGGGTAGCCGGTGAGTCATCGTCGTCTATTGGGATGATTTGCTCCTCATTTTCTTTAAATGCCGCCCATAGACCCAACAATATGAGTAAAACAATCACTGCTACCACTATACCAACGGATTTATTCATAAATAAAAAGAATTATATATTTTATACCTTCCTTATAATTATTAGACTGCTGGGCTAAAGCTTCCTTACACTTACAGGTTAACATATTTTGCTTAAACTTCTTTACTATCGCCATAAATTAGCTATACTAGGGAAGTAAAAAGTAGCGGGTATGGTTTAGTGGTAGAACACGTCCTTGCCAAGGACGAGTCGGGAGTTCGATTCTCCCTACCCGCACTAACCACAAAAAACCAGGTTTTAACCTGGTTTTTTGTGGTTTTAGTGACGGAATGAGCAAGTAAACTGCTTTACTTGCGTGGAGAATCGAAAGGCGGAACTATGTTTTTCTAGCAAGAAAAACAGGTGAGCCAGGGTCGTGAAATCTTGTCCTCGACGGAGGGCAAGATATTCCTGACCGATTCTCCCTACCCGCACATATAATACTTACTATTCCTCGAGAGTAAACAACCTAAAAAATTCGCTTTTTTTTCAATTCCACGCTATTCTATGGCCATTAGGCTCTCGTGGTGAAATGGATATCACAACGGTCTTCGGAACCGTCGTTGGGGGTTCGAGTCCCTCCGAGAGCACACAAGTGGAGTACTAGTTTCTTTATGAAAATATCGTTACCAGTCCCAAAAGAAGTTTCACGTATAACCAAAACCCTGGAAAATGCTGGTTTTGAGGCTTTTATTGTGGGAGGCTGTGTTCGTGACAGCCTAATGAACCGCGAACCTAAAGACTGGGATATTACTACCAAAGCCACTCCCTCTGAGATTGAGGCCTTATTTACTAAGACTTTTTACGAAAACCGCTTCGGCACAGTCACAATCGTGAATGAGGACACCGATGACCCAACTTTAAAAAATGTCGAGGTTACTCCATACCGCACTGAATCTGAGTACACTGACCACCGCCACCCAGATCAAGTCCACTTTGCCGAATCGATAGAAGATGATTTAGCTCGTCGCGACTTCACCATTAATGCCCTAGCCTATAATCTTGATAAAGGACAACTTATTGATCTGTTTGGGGGAGTAGCTGATATAAAGGACAAGATCATCAAAACCGTCGGCTCACCCACCGAGCGCTTCCGCGAAGATGCCTTGCGCCTGCTTAGGGCTGTCCGCTTGGCTACCGAGCTAGGCTTTAGTATTGACCCGGTGACTGAGCAAGCCATCGAGGCAGAGGCGGGCTTACTCGGACGGATTTCTAAAGAAAGACTGCGTGAAGAATTTAACAAGATTATTATGTCTAAAAGACCAATGATGGGTCTACAGCTTATCTCCAAGCTTGAACTTTTACCGCACGTTTTACCCGACTTAGTACCAGCAATCGGCACTGAGCAAAACGGGGATCATATCTTTGATGTCTGGGAACACTCGCTCCGAGCTTTGCAACACGCCGCTGAGAGAGACTTCCCCCTTCACCTACGTCTAGCGGCTCTGTTTCATGACATTGGTAAACCAGCCACCAGGCGCTGGATTAAAGAGAAAAATGACTGGACCTTTTACGGTCATGAGGTAGTGGGAGCGCGACTGGTACAGAAAATTATGGCCGACCTAAAATACCCGTCTAAAACTGCCGAGGTGGTGGAAAAACTGGTTAGAAACCATATGTTTTTTGTGGATGTTGATCAAATTACCTTGTCAGCCGTCCGCCGAATTATAGCCAAAGTGGGGGAGAACAATGTCTGGGACTTGATGAAGCTACGCACCAGCGACCGAATCGGTATGGGCCGGCCCAAGGAACACCCTTATCGCTTGAGAAAATACGAATCGATGATTGAAGAGGCCTTGCGTAGCCCCACCTCGGTCACTATGCTAAAAATTGACGGGAATGACTTAATGAACGAGTTGCACGTGAAACCTGGTCCCCAAATCGGGCAAATTTTGCATGCTCTATTGGAAGAGGTACTCGACGAGCCCACCCAAAATACCAAGGAATACTTATTAAACCGAGCTAAAGATCTTAATGAATTGGGGGATAAAGAATTAGCCAAACTAGCCGCCCAAGGTAAAGAAAAAAAGAGTGAGACCGAGAATAAGGAGCTAAAAAAAATTCGTCAGCGTCACGGTGTCAAGTAGGGGGTGTAGTAAAAATAGGAAAAAGCGGAAAACAAAAAAACTAAACCCCGCACTGGTTATGGCGGGGTTGAAAGTGTCAAACAGGTTGGGATCCATAGAGATCCAAGTGAAAAAATGAGGAGCTCGCCTTGAATGAGGAGAAAAAATATCAAGGGGAAACCGACCTATAGGACATTTCGATAAGACCAAATCAGACCTAGGCTTATCTTACTATCAGACAGAGTATAGGACAAGGAATTGGTTGTGGATAAGTGCTAGGCCCTTATCGGACACAACCACCAAACCTTTTTCCTCCCTAAAAGTTATCCACTTTTTCAAAAATTAAGAGCCAGTATTTTTACGATTGTGAAATTTCTGATGAATCTCTCGTAAGTGCTTGTCGGTCACGTGAGTATATATTTGGGTAGTGGCCACGCTCGAGTGGCCCAACATAGCTTGCACCGAGCGGATATCAGCCCCATTTTGTAAGAGGTCAGTCGCAAAACTATGCCTAATGGTGTGCGGGGTAACCTTACTGCCAATACCCGCCTTCGTAGCGTAAAACTTCACTATTCTTTCCACACTACGAGAAGTGAGGCGAGTCGGAGCATCACCGACTTTATTTTTTAAACTCACAAATAGAGCCTCTTCAATATCAACTCGTTTTTTTAAATAAGTCTTAATAGCTTCTTTGGCGTCGAGCGACAAAAATACCAGCCGCACTTTTTCACCCTTCCCTCGCACACTAAACTCGTCGCGAGACAAGTCAATGGAATCACGGTTTAAGCCGGTTAACTCGGACACCCGAAGGCCGGTCGAAAACAATAGCTCCAAAATAGCCTTATCTCTCAAACTTTTTTCGTCTTGGTCGGCCGGCATAGTAAGTAGCCGGCCGAGTTCCACCTCATTTAAGAGATCAATCTCCCGACCAGGCGTTTTAGCCAGTTCAATCCGCTCTGGCGAGAGGGAAGGAACACCCCGCCTCGCCAAGTACTTCAAAAAAGTTCTAAGAGCAATTAAATAATAATTTTGGGTATTTTTTTTCAAGGTGCCGGTCGTACCGGGCTGGCGATTCAACCACAAACGAAACTCTCTAAGTAGATTCTCATCAATATCAGTCGGGGACGAGATTTTCGTTTGCTTAAAAAAAAGGCTTAAATAGCGATCATAACTACTGCGAGTCTTCAAGCTCCGCCCCTTTTCAATCTCTAAGTAGTCGAGAAATTCTTGCTTCTGTTGTTCAATGAGTTTCATATTTAGTAGTTTTGTTGATTCAGTATAGAAAGAGTCGCACAATATTACAACTTCAAGACAAACTACCACTCTAAGGACCCTCCTAGAGCACATTTACAGGGGGGTGTACACCCCCCCCAAAAAAAACATGGAATGGCTTTGCTCTTTTGAGCGCAGAGAAACCTGGGGGTACCAGTCAGCGGAATCATTCCATATGAGGGGGATTGACAAGCCTAACCAATAAAGGTAAAATAGGAATACTCAAAGCGTATACCTTCCAGTCACCTAACACCGGACAAAAAAGGTCTACACAGCACAGCAATGAGTAAGGCCGCTCCAGCCTCCCCTATACCCAAACTGGATCGGCCTTTATTTTACCTAAGCTAATTATGTACGGTTTACTTGCAAAAATAACTCTTTTATGCTACTATAGCCCTATGCTTACGACTAAGAAAAAAGTTAGTGTGATCAAAAAGACGGCCAAACACGAGACCGATACTGGCTCTTCGGAAGTGCAAATTGCCCTGTTAAATGAACGCATCACCGAACTGTCGGACCATCTAAAGACCCATAACAAAGATCATCACTCTCGCCGTGGTTTGCTTAAATTGGTAGCCAAACGCCGAGCCCATCAAAAATATTTGGACACCAAAGCCAAGAAGGCAGAGAGCAAGAAAGAGGCCGCCTAGGCCTTTTTTCTTCCCCTGATCAACTTTTTCTTAAGTTAGAAGTGCGAGAACTGAGGTAGAATTTTATTTAATACTAGTTTCTTTAATTTTATATAAGTTATATGCCCGTAATTAAGCATAAAAACCAACGAGTTGGGGTATTTATTGATACCCAAAATCTTTATCACTCCGCCAAAAATCTATACAACGCTCGAGTTAACTTTGGCGCCATTTTGGAAGCAGCCGTCGGGGATCGCAACCTAATTAGAGCCCGCGCCTACGTCGTGACCACGGAAAGCGGGGAAGAACAGCCTTTTTTTGAGGCTTTGCATAAAATCGGGATTGAGGTTAAAACTAAAGATTTGCAAATATTTCTAGGTGGTGCCAAAAAAGCCGACTGGGACGTAGGTCTCGCGGTCGACGCCATTTCTATGGCGCCTAAGTTAGACGCAGTGATCATCGCCTCTGGCGATGGCGACTTTGTACCCCTGGTCGAATACCTCCAAACCAATATGGGTTGCCAGGTGGAAGCTGTGTCTTTTGGTCGCAGTTCTTCCTCGCGCTTGAAGGAGTCAGTGGACGATTTTATCGATCTCGATAAGGAGCCAAAAAAATTCCTCATTTATGGTCGCAATGGTAACGGCCGCCGCGCGGGAAAGAAAGCCCTCAAAGCTATCTAAAAGCTCACTCTGCTAATATTTGACAATAGTTTAGTAACGTGCTATTCTTGAATTTGGCTAATAGTAAAAAGGAGGCTCCGTGGAAAAACTCGAAGTATTGGTGAAAAAAATCACCGAGGGTTGGGAAGAAAATCGCCCAGTCTATACTGCTAGCAGACAAGAGATTCAAGACTTAATCAAAGCCGGAGGGCAATTAGTTTGCAAAAATCAAATTCGCGGGGGTGACGATGTTTACCACCACGAAGCACTAGCTCTGGGTAAAAAGTTTCACTGTATTACCACCAGCCTGCTCTAGTTGGCCAGCACTCTCCAGTGCTGGCCTTAATTTTTTCTTTAATTACGACTCATCTCATCTTTAAGAAGCTCAGCGGCGGTTAAGCCGGTGGCCACCAAGCAGGCAAAATCCGCTATTTTTTCTGCCTTCTCACTTTCCATCCCACTTCTTGGTTCACCGACAGTCATTATGGAAATTTCATTGTGAAGCTGGCGGCGACGGCCCTCACTTCCAGTAGCCCCTCTTAAACTTGGGTTCACAATAAAACGACTATAACTTTCACAAGCCTCCCTCAATCTCGCCTCCGCCGGACTACCTGGCTTGGGTGAGCTAAAAGAAAAACCCATTCTCTTCCAATAGCGAGCAATGTCCGACTCAGGCAATGTTTCACTTTTATTAGATAAAGGAAAACCTTTTTCAAATTTAGGTTTCATATTTCTTAATATTAAGTGCTATTGATTATTTAATCAAACTCAAGAAGAACCTTTTTCTTTTGGGGGAGGTGTGGTAATTATCTACTTCGACTTTTCCCACAAAGTATAAAATATACTCTTAAACATAACTGCCATATACTCATCCTCAATAGATACCGCTAGTGGAGCTTTGGGTTGCCAAATTACCAGCTTATTACCGTAAATCAAAAAGGAAGTAGGGAAGTTGGCTTCTCCGTTATAAAGTCTCACTTCTCTTAACTCCTTCTCCTGCCCCACTCTTAAGGTGGCCGCATCTTTATCGGGAGAAACTAAAGTCCGGATAGATATTTTCTTCTTTAAACGACCTTTAATCCATTCCCGTTCGGTTTGCCAACCGACAAAACTAATAAAATCACTAGCCGAACCAAAAAATTCCATCATTCCACCAACTCGGGTCTCTTCCAAAGACTGATGGAAAATTTTTAAAAACTGGTCCTGATTTTTAATTACTTTTATCTTAGTGTCTTTACCTCCTTGCTGATAAAAGGCCAACAAATCAGGCAGGGAAGCCGTTAAACTACCGTCCAAGCCCTTCAACAACTCTCCTTTTTTTCTCAACTTTTCAAGAACAATTGAAGGTGATTCAACCATAAATTTTCTAGCATACTTTTCCTGACCGTAAAATGAAGCAAGACCTTTGTCTCGTAACCCCTCTATAACCTTATAAACATTCGGTCGAGAGATACCCATATACTTTGCAAGTAGAGAAATGGGGCTTGGGCCAAGCTGTAGAGATATTGTATACAAGTTAATTTCCAACTGAGATAACCCTAATTCACTTAACGAAGTGTAAAAATCTGGAGAAAAGGAATTTTTATCATTCATACGAAAAATATAGATATATCTAGCTTATTTTAATCAAAAGTGTATATAAATATTATACATCTTTTATAATTTACAACAATCTTAAGACTATTTACTTGACTATAGTGTATGTTTATGTTATATATATCCTATGATCAACCTAGCCAAAAAATTTAATAAAGTGGTAATTCTAGACACGGTAATCTTTTATCCCGAGCATCGAAAACTTCTGAACAGTATTTCGCGTGAGGTAATAGAATACCCCTCCAGTCTCCCAGCAAGTCTAGAAAAAGACTACGAGAATAACCCGGGGGTATTTACAGGTAAAAAGTGTTACACCGAAATTGCCACCGACAACATTCCTCTTCAATTACTAATGAGTAGGGTCGAGGGTGCAGACGTTATTATTAGTTGTTGGACCAACATACCGGATGAAATATTAAAATTGAACCCCCAATTAAAACTAGTTATCTTTTGGACCCACGAAAAGGAGCATCGAATCAACACCCTTTTAGCTAAAAAACTAGGTATAGAAGTGACTAATATCCCGGACTACGGTACGGAGTCAGTTTCAGAAGTGGTATTTGCTGGTTTGTTCTCATTAATCACCAGAAACTTCCCCACCACTTTCACTTCGACCAAAAACCAAGAAGAGGTATCGCACACTATTATTAATCACTTATTTGGATTTTTCCGAAAACTTTCAAGTAACGAAAAAAATACTAGGCGCGGTAAATTTGTCCATCATTTTCACAAAATAGGACAAGTAAAATTCGACTTCAGCGAAAGAAATATGGAAGACCTAATTCCAGAAAAACTCCTCCAAAATAGGAAAGTTGGATTCCTTAATATGCAAGGCTTAAACGTTACCATAGAAAGATTAACGGCCCTTGGAGTTATTTGCGAGCAATATCAACTTACCGAATCTACACTGGCGAGTTACTTTAAGTTTTTAACCGATAACGAAATAATATTTTATGAGGCAAAAAATATTAACTTATTTGATCTTAATAAATCTCAAATACTCTTTGGAGATAAACTCGTAGATGTTAGCAATCTTGTTTCCAGTACTTATTCATTCAACGGTAAAACGTTCGGAATAGTAGGGTTGGGAAGAATTGGATTTTTAGTGGCGAAAATAGCCACCGGAATGGGTTTTAAGGTCATTTATTATTCTAAAACAAGAAAAGTCGACCTGGAGAAGACTCTTGGCATAAAGTATTCAACCCTTGAAAAAATGTCTGAGATTGCGGACATTATTTCAATCAATCTTCCGGCACACCACGCTGAAAACACATTAAACGAGAAACTTATTCTAAAAATGAAACCTGGAGTAATTGTTATAAATACAGCAGACGGAAACGCTATTGATCAACAAGCCCTGACCAGCCAAATGATAAATAACAATATATTAGCCTTTCTAGACGTTTATCCAGGTTTACCACGAAAAGATATACTTGGTTTACCAATAAGAGATAAAACTGATTGGAAAATTAGCCACGAATTAAGTAATCACATCTTAACTTACAGAGCGGGGTGGAAAACCCAAGAATCAATTAGAGTAAAAACCTATAAATTATTAGGAAATATGGTCGACTACCTACTTAAAAATAACATCTAATTTTAGACTATTATGATAACCACCGAGGAAAAAACTAGAAAAAAATTTAACTCCCTAAAAAAACATTACGACAAAACGTGGGATCCCAAACATCACACCCTGCACGTTGGTTTGTTTTCGTCGAAAAATGATTCATTAAGTAAGTCATTCTTAAACGCAACAGAACACTTAATAAACAAAGTTAACACATCCAGAACACTAGACTCGCGCTCTGTCGTTTTAGATATTGGTTGTGGCACTGGTCAAACATTAATTGATATTTGTTTAAAATATCACTGCAAAGGTATTGGAGTAGATATTAGTGATGAGATGATTAAAGAAGCCAACAAAAAAATAAAATTAATTAACAGTAAACCGTCAAATTTAACAGCTGGAATTCTAGATATAAGCTTTATCAGAAGTAGAGCCTCCAACATAGACAAAAAACTCGCTAAACAAAAAAATACTATTACTCACATTATTAGCCAAGACGCAATTTTTTTGATACCCAATAAATCAAAACTATTTTCTAATTTGTATGAACTAATGGCCCCGGGTGGAGTTATGGTTATAGCCGACTTTTTATCAAACGAGACCACCAAAAGTTTAAACAATAATGAAGCCCAACTTATAAAAGAACTGGTTAATTGGGACAACGGGTTATCTTCAGCTACCTACAAAAGAATCTTAAAACGACTATCTTTTTCAAACATAAAAATTGAACAAAAAAATGAAGATATGGTAAATACCTACAAAAAACTTGCTCACCAAATGGATGAAATTGTAGCCAACCCAAGCCGAGCAGAGCGGGATCTAAAAAACCGGTACTTAAGTATAGTAAGTGCAGTTAAAAGCAAAAAAATTGGTTGGGCATTTATAACCGCCCATAAAGGATACACCCCAAAAGTATTAGTAGCTGGAACCAAAAAATATTCTTTAGGGAGAACTATTGGTAACCAGCTAAAAAATGCAGGGTGGGACGTATGGCTTTATAGTAGATCAGCCAAAATAGTCAGTAAAAAACTTTGGCATGAAAGAGTGTGTAATATTAATTCCGCAAGTTCAGTAAAAACACTTTTAAAAGAGACCTCGGATACCCATGTAATAATCTTTTCAGCGGACCCCGGCAACGGTAAAGGAGATCTGGAAAATTTAACCGTAAACGGTATTAAAGATTTAATATCGACCAAACTTAGTGGCAGTTTATTATTACTAAATGCTCTACTTAAAAACCGCCCGACCCACAAAATTAAATTAATTTGGCTAGCCGGCAAACCAACCGCCAAACACAAACACTTAATAAACTACAGTGTTAGCAACTCAGCCCTGCTTTCACTAGTAAGCGAGATAAACAGACACTACCAAGACATATTTGAAGCTTACTACCTCAACACCCCGTTGATCAGCCCTTCTACCCTCGGAGATGCTTACATCAATACCTACGGCCAAGAACTGAAAAAACTATCCACCCCACCTAAAGCGGTGACTGAAAAAGTCCTAGATATTATAAATGGGAAAATCTCACCCGGCTTAGTTAATGTTAACTACGGAAATAATCAAGATCTTTAACTAAACCATACCCCACATGCCAAAGACCGCCGCCGGGTGTTAGGCACTTGAACCAAAAAGTTCTTTGTCCTTCATGTGGCTTTTTCTTTTGGGGGAGGTGTGGTAATTTATGGTCAATTATTCCTAATCTGCTGGTGGTCAGATAACCAGACTCTAACGGGCAACCGTTCGACTTGGCGATCTGTCCGCGAGCGCCAATTTTAAATATGCAAACCAAAGAATTTGCCACGGAGTTGGGAGGTAGTAAACTCACCGCTACTTTTTCCGACTTGGCCGACCAAGCCAACGGCTCGGTGATGGTGCGGTTGGGGGACACTGTCGTTTTAGTGACAGCCGTGATGGGCGTGAAGAGTCGCGACGATATCGACTACTTCCCCCTAACTGTCGACTACGAAGAAAAGTTTTACGCCGTCGGTAAAATTTTAGGCAGTCGTTTTATAAAAAGAGAAGGCCGACCAAGTGAAGAAGCAGTGCTCACTGGTCGGATGATCGACCGCACTATCCGCCCGTTGTTCGACGACCGCTTGCGCCAAGAGATACAAGTCATTGCCACCGTGTTATCGATTGATGACAAAAACGATCCGTCGGTGCCGGCCATTTTAGGAGCGTCACTAGCACTCGCTACTTCCGACATTCCGTGGAACGGTCCGGTGTCCGCGGTCCGTCTCGGCCTAAAGTCGGGCGAGCTTGCCAACTTCACCGTCAATCCCGCCAACACCGAAAATGGTGACTTGGCACTCGACTTACTGGTCTGCGGAAAAAATAAAAATATTAACATGATCGAAGCCGAAGCGCGCGAAGTGACAGAAGATATTTTAGCGCGCGCTTTCGAGCAGGCGGTAACAGAAATTGAAAAACTACAATCATGGCAAACGGAAATTATTGCCGCCGTCGGCAAAACTAAAGTCCCGGTCACCTGGCCGGAAACTAGCGCCATCGTTAGTAAATTGTTTGACCAGTATATCGCTCCTAAATTAATCGATCATGTTTTTTCCGGTACACCAGGTAAAGGTTTAATGGGGGAACTAGCTGCCACCTGGAAAGAAATTTTAAAAACTGAAGCCCCCGACCAAGTTGGAGAGGGTCTTAGATTCTTGGATGAAAAAATTAATGAAGTCTTGCACACCGAAGCTTTGTCTAACAGTCGGCGCGCTGACGGTCGCGTCTTAGATGAAGTGCGGCCGATTTTTGCGCAAGCCGGCGGGCTAACCGAAGTGGTCCACGGCACCGGAATTTTTTATCGTGGCGGCACCCACATCTTGTCGGTTTTAACTTTATCCGGTCCACAAGATTCACAACTGATTGAAGACATTGAAACGCAAGGTAAAAAATACTTCATGCACCACTACAACTTCCCACCATTTTCCGTGGGCGAAACCGGGCGCTTGGGTGGGATGAATCGCCGGGCCATTGGCCACGGGGCACTCGCCGAAAAATCACTCGTCGCCGTGTTGCCCAACCGTGAAACTTTTCCTTACACCATTCGCTTAGTATCCGAGGCCCTCGCGTCGAACGGTTCCACGTCCATGGGTTCAGTTTGTGCTTCCACTCTAGCTTTGATGGATGGTGGGGTACCCATCACGCGGCCGGTCGCCGGGATTGCCATGGGTTTGTTTTTTGACACCGAGAAAAATTACAAAGTGTTAACCGACATTCAAGGACCAGAAGACCATCATGGTGATATGGACTTTAAAGTGGCCGGTACCTCCGAAGGGGTCACCGGAATTCAACTCGATATTAAAGTCGACGGTATACCGATACCTATTTTAGTGGAAGCCCTCGCCGGAGCGAAAGCCGCGCGCCTGCATATTTTAGACAAAATCACCGCGGCTATTGCCACCCCTCGCACCGCCCTAAAAGAATCAGCCCCGCGCATTACCACCCTTACTATTCCGGTATCGAAAATTGGTTTAGTAATTGGCCCCGGCGGCAAAATGATTCATAAAATCAGCGACGAGACGGGGGCTGAAATAAATATTGAGGAAGACGGCACGGTCTTCATTACCGGTCGTGGCGACGGACCTGAACAAGCTAAAAAAATCATCAGCGATTTAACGCACGAATACCAAGCTGGTGAACGTTTCACCGGTACAGTTACACGCTTAATGGACTTTGGGGCCTTTGTAAAAATTGGTCCCGACACTGAAGGTCTGGTGCATGTTTCCGAAATTGCCACCTTCCGCGTCGACAAAGTGGGCGACCACTTAGCTGTCGGGCAAGCAGTGCCAGTCGTCATCAAAGAAATCGATAATCAAAACCGCATCAATCTCTCGATTAAAAAAGCAGATCCAGACTTTATCAAGCCATCATCAACTACTGCTTAAAAAGCACAATTTTAACAGATGAGCTGTTTCACTAGTAATTCACAAAAGAATTGATAACGCCGCTAGTATAAGAGCGGCGTTATCTTTATAATGTAAACAATGTCAGACGAAAACACTTTACCAAAAAATGACGGGGAACAAAGTATGAACGATCCAGTTACAACAGAACCAACTACACCGACGACGAACGAGCCGGCAGCTAACCCGATCGAACCGGAAAATTTTAAAGACAAACTAGAAGCCGCCCGACTCGCCATGGAAGGCCCGGAGCGAACGGTTAAACGTGAGGAAGAAGAAACTGAAAAAAAAGTTAGGGATGAGAATTCAAAACTGGAAAAACAACTCAGTTTCATCGGCAAGCAAAAAGAAAAATTGGAGATCAACTGGGTGGTGTTGAGCGGCAAACAAAGTGAACTCGAAACTCTATTGACACCAATCAAACAGGAAGAAGAAAAAATCGAATTAGAAGAAGACGTTTTAGAAGGTGAGGAACACACCACCAGCGATGTAACCGAACGACAGCAATTTGAAAAAAAACGTTGGGCTGTTCAAGATAAAAGAAAAGATTTAGAAAAACGTAAATGGGAACTAGAAAATAAAGTTCTGGTCATTGAAGCTGACCTCAAAAAAAATACCGATGCCTATCAGAAACTTTTGGATGAAGAAGATGTCATTAATAAACAAATTGAAAATTTAGAGTATGAAGTTCAAGCCGCTAAAGAAAAAGTACGACTGGAAGAAGAACGTCAACAGGCAGACGAACAAACTAAACAAATAGAAGCGGAACAAAAACGGCGCCAAGAAGCTGAAGCGTTGGAAGCCGACAAACGGGAACGGGCACGGGCCGAACTCTTAGCTCGTAAAAAAGCTGAGGATGAAGCGAAGGCGGCCGAGCAGGCTACCGCCGAAAAACAGCGTCAGGCCGAAGTTCAAAAACAAGCTTTAGCCCAAGCCCAAAAAAATGCGCTCGAACAAAAAATACGTGCCGACCTAGAAATGAAACGCCAGGAGGCTATACAAAAAGCTAAAGCCGCGGCCACCCCAACTCAGACAACGACTCCTTCCGAACCAAATCCCAATCCAAAAGCTGAAACAATAAGTATCCCCAACACTGGCACTGAAAATAAAGCGGGCAACACTCCCGACCCGGAGGCTTCCGCCGTCAAGATTGAGGGAAATATCTCTGGGGTAAATTCTAAAACCAATCAAGACGAAATAGACGTACCACCTTTCTTGCCAAACGAAACCAGCGACTTACCTAAACTTCGCACTTTTAAAGAAGATGTGGCTGGCCAAGGCAGTTCACTCTCGCCAGAACAAATCAAGGAAGCCAAAAAAACTTTTCCTTGGTTAAAGTAGAACGAAGTTAGGCGACCCACGGTCAAGTAATTTAAATTATGTCCGACGCCGATTTAGAACAAAAAAGACAAGCCGCCAGGCAAGCCATGAGTGCCGGTCGGGCGAAACCAAAAAAAACTGAACCTGATCAGTTTTTTTCAGTTGATTCTACCGAGGTAGGGGACGCTAGCGGACCCACTAACGCCGGGGGTGAACTTAACGAAAAAAGGAGTGAAGCCCGTCACGCTATGGAGGGGGCCGAGCGGCGGCGAGAAAGGGAACTAGTCCAGAAAAAAGAACGAGAAGAACTTCTGCGTCAGCAACAAATTGAGATAGTTAAAAAAAAGCGGGAAATTTTAGCCGCCCAAAAGGGCCACCCGGAAATTCCCATTACCGCCCCACCACCAGGCCAGTGGGATAAATACCGCGAACAAATCAATGAGGCTAAAAAAGAAATGACAGCGATAGCTTCCGCGCCCCCTGAACTGGCCAAAGGGCGTACTTTTTCAACTGATATTTTTTCTAACTTAGGAGCTACCGGCACCAGTGAAGCCAAGCTTGCCCTGCAGGCTAAAGAACAAGAATTGAGTAAGTCGTCTCGGGCTACGGCGGCAACCCGTAAAAAAACTCGCTTATCTCTGGCGGTTTGGTTGTTGGGTCTAGCTTTTTTAGCTGGTAGCTTGGTTGTCGCCTATGGGGCCTATCATGTCTACTCCAAGCGTCTGGCCGGTGTTAAGGCTGAAATGGTCGTACCGCTAGTGTTTGCCGAGGACCAACGGGTTATTGCTATCGACGGCCTAACCCCAGATGAAATAATGTCAGCCCTCGCGACCGCCTGGCGTGGGGTCCCTAGCCGCGAATCTCTCATTGATATTTATTTTACTACCACCACCTCAACCGAAGATGGCCGAAAAATAACCGAGGTGCTACCGGTCATAGATTTCCTGGCCCAGGCCAATCTCGGACTACCAGCTGACTTTGTTCACTTTTTAGAACCGAAATTTATGACAGCTGTTTATGATGCCCCGGGCCAAAATCAATCCCATATTTTTATTTTCACGACCCGCAGTTTTGAACACACCTTTGATATTTTGCTGCGCGAAGGCAGCCTGATCACTCACGCCCTGTTTGGCAAGTTGGCCCCACCAGAAAATACTTTCGCTATCCGTTTCCAACCTTTTGAGGACCAAATAATCAACAACCTTGATACTCGAGTGATTAAAAACAGCGCTGGGGAAGTAATCGCCTTATACGCCTTTTTAGACCGTAAAACCTTAGTGTTTACGGAAAGCCCGGAGGCCTTTTTTAAGGTCCAAAGTGCCTATGAAAGAGGTAAAGCCACGGCTACCCAGTAGCTTGATTAGCCTTAAACATAGTGCTACCATTAATTGACCATGACTGACTTAAACCACTATCAACAAAAATTATTAGCCGAAAAAGAGCGACTAGAGGCAGACTTAAAAAGTATCGCCACTAATGAGACTCATGTCGAGCCAGAAGAGTGGAGTACGATGGCTTCCGAAAAAGACCAACCTGTTGAAACCAGAGACGAGGTAGCCGACCGACTAGAAGATATGGAGGAACGCCAAAGTCAGGAAGCAGCCCTGGGGGGCAGTTTGGCTGAAGTAGAAAAAGCTCTGGACCGCCTCGCCCAAGATCAGTTCGGCCTATGTGAGGTCTGTGGCGGTGAGATCGAACCGGCCCGCCTCGAGGCCAACCCGGCCGCCACCACTTGTCTGGCTCACGTCGGAGCCTAAACCCTCTCTATGTTTGCGACAACTAATTCAGTTCAACTCATCGGCCTCGTGGCCGATGTTATTGGTATTGAAGTGGATATCGGCAAAGGCCTACACTCGTTTTCTCTAGTCGGCCTGCCGGATAAAGCCGTAGAAGAGGCTAAAGACCGCTTGAACGCCGCCATTAAAAACTCCGGCTTTAAAGCGCCCGCCCGCGGAAACCGCAAGGTCATTATTTCTTTGTCGCCAGCTGACTTGAAAAAAAGTGGCACCCACTTTGACCTAGGCATGGCCCTCGCTTATTTGAAAGCCACCAAAGAAATAGATTTTAATTCCGAGGACAAAATATTTATTGGGGAACTGGCTCTAGACGGACAGATTCGACCGGTACGGGGAATCTTGTTTTTAACCCAGAAAGCGCAAGCTGCCGGCTTTAGTGAAATATTTGTACCGGCCGCCAATGCCCGAGAAGCAGCCTTGATTAGTGGTATTATTGTCAGACCTTGTTCCACCTTAAAAGAGGTTACCGCCCACTTATCGTCCAAACCCGACCAAAACACTGAACTTAATTTTGACCTTAAACCCACCAGACCGACCAGACTTAAAACCGTTGCCCCCAAAGCCGAAATAGATTTTTCCGAAGTTAAAAGTCAGACCGCCGCTAAGCGAGGTCTCGTGATTGCGGCCGCCGGTGGCCACAATGTGGCGATGTTTGGGCCACCGGGCACCGGCAAAACCATGTTGGCTCGAGCTTTTACTGGCATTTTACCTCCATTATCTTTAGCGGAAATACTAGAGACAACCGGTATTCACTCAGCAGCTGGGACCAGTCGCGGCTTGGTGACCACCCCACCCTTTCGTGCCCCTCATCACACCAGCAGTTATGTGGCTTTAGTCGGTGGAGGTGCCACGCCTAAACCCGGAGAAATCACCTTGGCCCATCACGGTGTTTTATTTCTCGATGAGTTTGCCGAATTTGATAAGCGGGTGATTGAGTCCCTCCGGCAACCCTTGGAGGATCGTAAAATTACCGTGGCCCGGGCCAAACACAGCTTGGAGTTTCCGGCTAGGTTTATTTTAGTGGCCGCTATGAATCCTTGCCCTTGTGGCTGGCGCGGTTCCCGACAACGCGAGTGTGTTTGTGGCCCTCAAGCGCTAAACCGTTATGAGCGAAAATTATCCGGCCCGATTATCGACCGCATCGATGTTTGGTTGCACGTGGCAGAAGTAAAGCACGAGGATTTGTTAAGAAGTAACGAAACAGAAAGTTCCACAACCCTTCAACATCAAGTAATGGCCGCCCGCCAGCTTCAAGCGGCCCGTCTTAAAGACAGCGGTCTCACCACTAATGCCGAAATGTCTAATCGTCATATCAAAGCTTTAGCCCCACTGTCAGCTGACTTAGAAAATCTACTAAATCGGTCAGCGGGCCGCTTGGGCTTATCGGCCAGAGCTTATCATCGGGTCATCAAGCTGGCCCGGACCATTGCCGACTTAGATCAAGAGAAGAACATTAAAGAACCACATCTCTTGGAAGCGCTATCATATCGCCCGAAAATTCAAAACTAATCTGTAATTTCACTCTTTTAATTAATTTTTTACTACTAAACTACAAATCATAACCATCGCTCTCGCCCGGCTCGAGGTCTTTATGTTAGTATTGTCTAACTAGTAATTGGATTAACTTTACTTTCAAATTATGAAACTTTTGTGGGCAGAACTAATTAATCATAAACCTTTGTTGATTGGAGCCTTAATCCTGGCTACTATCAATCAGGTTTTTTCCCTTTTGGACCCTCAACTTTTTCGCTTAATAGTGGACAACTACGCCACCAGACCGGGTGAATTAGCCCCAGCCGATTTCATCAGGGGAGTGGGCTTACTACTCTTAGGTGTAGTCGCGGTAGCTTTTATCTCCCGTGTCGCCAAGGCCTTTCAAGATTATTATGTCAATGTTATCACCCAGCGCTCCGGCAACCGCTTGTATGCCAAAAGCGTAGCCCATGCCTTCTCTTTGCCTTATGCTGTCTTTGAAGACGAAAGATCAGGTGAGCTATTAAACAAACTACAAAAAGCTAGGGCCGACTCTCAGTTACTGATCACCAATGCCATCAATATTTTATTTCTGTCTTTAGTTGGAATGATTTTCGTTTTAATTTACGCGACTTATGTTCATCCCTTAATCGGTTTAGTTTACTTTCTGATTGTGCCCAGCTTGGGTATGGCCACTTTTATTTTAAGCCGCAAAATCAAAGAGGCTCAGCAAAGAATTGTTCAGGAAACTGCCATGCTATCCGGAGCCACCACCGAAACTCTACGTAATGTGGAACTAGTTAAAAGTCTCGGCCTAGAAAATCAGGAAATTAAGCGCCTTAATAGCACCAATGATGCCATTTTAGAGCTTGAACTAAAAAAAGTGAAACTGGTGCGGTCGCTAGACTTTATCCAAGGAACTTTAATTAACGCTCTCCGCTCCGGTTTAATGCTCCTAATGCTTTGGCTCATCTTCCGTGGCAGTATTACTTTGGGAGAATTTTTTAGTTTACTTTTTTACTCGTTTGCCATCTTTATGCCCCTCTCCCAATTAGGAACGGTAGCTTCAAGTTATCAGGAGGCCCGGGCCAGCTTGGCTCAACTTGATAATTTGTTATCTCTACCGCCTACCCCCAAACCAGACCAAGCTACCCCTTTACACCAAATAAACACCATTAATTATGACAATGTAAGTTTGGCTTACAGCTCTACTGGCCAAGATGTTCTCCAAAACGTCAGCCTACAGGTATCGGCCGGAGAAACTATCGCCCTGGTTGGGCCATCGGGGTCAGGTAAAAGCACGATGGTGAAACTCTTAACCGGCCTTTATCTGCCGACGGCGGGACAAATTACTTTCAACAGTATACCCACCCCCCAACTGGATATTGAAAAACTACGTCAACGAATCGGACTAGTGGCTCAGGAAACTCAACTATTTGCTGGGACCATTCGAGACAACCTCCTCTTCGTTAAACCCGAAGCCGACGATGAAGACTGTATGCAGGCCCTTAAACTAGCCCAAGCTGAAACAATCTTAGCCCGCGGTGATAAACTAGACACCAAAATAGGTGAGGGTGGCATCAAACTATCAGGCGGGGAGCGCCAGCGTCTGGCCATCGCCCGCGCCCTCTTGCGCCAACCAGACTTAATTGTTTTTGACGAGGCAACTTCTAGTTTAGACTCCATTACTGAAAAAGCCATTACTGATACCATCAGAAATATAGAGCAAGCTCAACCAAAGTTGATCACAATTCTCATTGCCCACCGACTCTCGACCATTGCCCACGCTAATCGAATCTACGTTTTTGAAAAGGGTAAAATCATTGAGTCCGGACGTCATCACGAACTCGTCATCGCCGGGGGCTTGTACTCCGCCCTTTGGCGCGAACAAATCAGTGTCTAGCCAACAGTCTAACCAATTTTAACCGGCACCTCCTCTATAAGATCAACTATCATTTGCTCATCATCAAGCAAGTGATATAAATTAGTATCTTCTTGATCGATAGTCTTAAAACGATTTCGAAGCTCAGTATCAATCCAAGTAACGAGTGGTCGCCAAAAATCGGTGCCAACTAAAATTATTGGTACTCGTTCAATTTTTTTTGTCTGAACCAAAGTTAATATTTCAAAAAATTCATCTAAAGTTCCAAACCCGCCAGGAAAATAAACGTAGGCCTCGGCTGAAAAACTCATACAAACCTTGCGGGTAAAAAAGTAATAGAAATCGGCGTGAGCTGTTACATAAGGGTTGGTACTTTGCTCCATCGGTAGCTTAATAGTTAACCCCAAGGAATCTCCCCCCGCTTCAAACGCCCCACGATTCCCGGCCTCCATAATCCCAGGCCCACCACCAGTAATAACAGCATAGCCAGCTTGCGCCAACTTCCGCCCTAACTCTCTAGCCTTAGCATAATAGGGGTCGGTGGCCGACAGTCTGGCCGAACCAAAAAAAGTAACAGATTTACCGTGAGCCTTAATGAAATTAAAACCATGAGTAAACTCTCGCTGAATACTGCCAATCCGGCGCTTGATGGCTTGATCCACGTCTTCGGCCGTCAAAGTTTCTAGGGGCAAGTCTTTAGCCGGAACATTTAAATGAACAGCCGATGGTTGGTTTTTAAATAGCGATTTAAATTTAAACATTAAAATAATCTTTAAAAAGTGAGTAGTGACTCTACTTTATCATAAAAACCCCACTTGTGTGAGGTTTTTATGAATCGACCAATGGGATATTTTATCTAGATCCAAAAATTTAGTGGCCCACGGCCAGCCTAGAAGGGATTGCGGACCCCCCGAATTTCGAAGTGAACATGAGGTCCGGTCGAATTACCAGAAGACCCAAGGTGACCAATACTCTGTCCTTGGGCTACTGCTTGGCCGGGAGACACCACCACATCTAACATATGAGCGTACAAAGTTTGAGAACCATTATCATGACTAATGACCACGTAGTTGCCATAACCTCCGTTCCAGCCACCAGTTCGCGCAATAATAACTTTACCAGCCGCCGCCGCTCGTAGCTCCGTTCCTAAGCTCGCCGCCAAGTCAACGGCATTATTACCGTGAATACCTTGGGTTTTGCGTCCCCCCACCAAAGGCTGGATAAAGTAACCAGAAGAATCGGGTAAGTTAGCGTACTTAGACGCGGTCGAAGGAGAGGAGCCATCCTTGGATTTAACCAGTGCTTTCTTAGTTGGAGCCTTCGGCGCCGGGATGACGCCGTGTGGAACTATTATTTCATCCCCGGCTTTAAGCGTCGTTCCTTCCGCTAAAGCATTATAATTAGCCACTTCTGTCGTATCAGCACTGTAGAGTTTAGCGATCTTAGCAATCGTTTCTCCAGCCTTCACGATATGTCGAACACCAGTAATAGGTAAAATCACCAGCACATCACCCTCACTAATACTAGTGGACTTCTTAATATTGTTGGCCCACATAATAGTATTGACGGACACCCCAAACATTTCAGCCACCTGTGACAAACTGTCTCCCTCTTTGACTACATAAACACTAATTTGGTCGTTGGGGGGAATAATAGCTGTAGCTTGAGCCGATCCCTCGAAACCTTCCACCGGGGCCAGGGCCACTCCATCTTCGATTTGCGGATCCAAGCCACCACGAGCACTACTGGCCAAAGTTGCTTCCGGTTCCAGTAGAGCTAGCTTCTGAGAGTTGGCCCCCACGGCCTGATTTAGAACATAAAAAGGAGTTTCGCCACTCAACTTACTACCTAAAGCTGAAAACACCCCAGCATGAGCAGTGTGGTAAGTGGTAAAAATGAGGATAACGGCCAAAAAACCTAAAATAAGCCTTGGGGACAAAGTTTGATCGCGAAACCTAGTTTTGTCTGGCTGGCGGGGGCCAACCTTAGACTCTTGTAAGTTACCTAAAATAAGCCTTGTTTTATATAGTAATGGCTAGCTCTCGCTCAGGAATGGCTAAAAATAAGGATTTTTGCCAACAGTCATCTCGGAAGCCCAACTAACGGTACACAACAATTTTACACCAGTAGTAAGAAAAGGCAACCCAATTCGTCGCCCCTGTGGATAACCTAAAAATAGATTTTGTTCTAGCTTTTTGGCTGGACTTAGTGCCTTAGTCGTGCCAAAATCTCCCGCTCTACTTCATCAATATCCCGACCATAAGTAAGTCGCGATAGTTCTTTCAGTTGTTCTCGCAGTTCATCGGAACCGCCAACTACTTGTTCCGTTTTAATATTAAAAGGTCGAGCCGGCTCGCCATTAATTAAGAGCCGGACAAAAGCCTCTTGATTTTCAATATTAATTAAATCACTTTCACTAAAGGTGGGGTGGAAATGTTTGACCAGCACTTCCGCGTCGGTCATACCTACCCGGAAGGCCGCCAAGGAGCCCACATTACCAAACACCGACTCCCGAATATCATCCGATAGCTGGGCAATAAATTGGTGAGCCAAAATCAGATTCAGTTTGTACTTGCGGGCTTCCGATAAAATAACCGAGATCGAGTCGGTGGTGAAATTCTGAAACTCGTCGATGTATAAATAAAAGTCCCGGCGATCGTCTTCCGCCATATCCTGGCGAGACAAAGCCGAAAGGAGTAGTCGCCCGGTCACCACCATCCCCAAGAGTCCAGCATTAATATCCCCAATTTTACCTTTAGCCAAATTAACCAAAAGAATTTTACCGTCATCCATTACCTCCCGAAAATTAAAGGCGGATTTTGGTTGACCAATAATCGGCCGCATATAATCATTGGCAATAAAGTTGCCAAACTTAGACGTTATGTACGGGGTAATATTGGCCAAACCTTGCTCGCCGCTGGTTTTAGCGGCCTCTTTTTCCCAAAAGTCGATGACGGTGGGGTTGGTAATACGGGCCAGCTTACGCGACCGAAAATCCGGATCAGTAAAAATTCGCGGCACTTCCATGAGCGTGGCTGGTTCATGCTTAGCATCTTCCATCAGTAAGAGCAGGGCATTACGCATATACTGCTCAAACATTGGCCCCATGGTTTCCTCCGAGAAGAGGCGGTTAAAAATGGACTGAATCTCATTAACGATAAAAGTCTTTTCCTCGGGTCGAGCTGGGTTAAACTCCAACATATTAAGGCCCAAGGGTCTCGCCACATCACCCGGGTTAAAGACAATCACATCTTCCAAGCGACTGGCCGGCACCCGCTCTAAAATTTTATCCACCAAGTCGCCGTGGGGATCAATCACGCATAAGCCTTTACCGTTTTGCATATCCTGGACCACCTGGTTCAACATAAAGAACGATTTACCAGTACCAGTTTGCCCGATCACGTAGAAATGACGACGCCGATCCTGATCAGATAAGCGAACTGGTTTGATGTCACCTCGGAACACACTCTGACCAATCACCGCCCCAGCGGTGGGTAAATTTTCCGGTGGTGGCGCTTCACGACTTTTCAACCATTTAATACGAGGGACATCGGTCGAGGTGGTAGGCAAGTGAAAAATACTAGCAATTTCTTCGGTATTCAAAACCATTACCTGATCCTCATTGAATTCTCTAAAAATATATTCGTAAACCAAACGCGTAATTTTACGAGGGGAGACAATTTTAAAACTATTGCGTCGAGGTGCCGAAAACTGGCTGAAAGAACCACTAATTGATAACAAAAGATCACTGGCCTCGTTGGGCGTATCCGCCGCGGTAATCAGGCGAACATTCACATCAAACAAAGGCTTTTTGATCTTGGTTTCCAGTGAAGCTACCAATTCATCATCCATCGACTTGGGTTCCGAAGGCAGAGAATCGGGGCTTTTATTACTCCCCGACAAATCTTTAGCCAAATCCACCAAAGGTGCCCAAGCCTTATAACTTTTCAGTACTTCATTAAGTGATTCACCTTTTTTTAACCGGCTTAAAATAGACTGAACTTTTTGCTTAAATTTGGAGCTGGTCGGCCGCAATACAATTTGGATGGCGGCCCCGTCGCCTTCTTCCCGCAACCGCGACAAAGTGCTCACAATGGGAGCAAAAGAATCAACTTCGCTTTCCAAGTAAGTGCGAATTGGCACCACCGGTGACTCCTCCAGAGCCAAGTAACCGGCCCTGATTCCGTGTTCGGTAGCAAAAATAGTGTAATCCAAAGCCGAATCCACCTCGGCCGCCGGGAATAGACCTTGGATCTGTCGCGACACAAACTCGACCCGATCAGCCGGAACAGCTAGATAAAAATAAATTTCTCCGCCGGTATTATGAACAGCGGTTTCAAATACAATCGGCTCCTTGATAGCCGACAGTGAGCTAAAAAGTTGCTCACTTAAAGCAATGTCATGTAAAAATTCTTTCGGGTCCTTACTTTCTCGCTCGGGAATCTTAACCAGTAGCACTTTTAAGTTTAAACTGCCAAAATTACCTCGGCGCTGATACCACCATAGGCCCCCGAGGGCCAGCAAGAGTCCTAAACCCAGCAAACTATATATTATAAAGTCCATATAAACCCCGGGGGAACTTGTTTTAAAGAATAATCAGCCTTACCTTTTATCGTCTTGGGTTACTTCACCAATCCGCGCTTTTTTAACTCGTTGTAAACTCGATCGGTCAGCGTATCGTGAAAAGCGTCTAGGTCGAGGGCCTCCAGCTTTTTAGCTTCACTAATGGTTCGGCCCAAACCCCGCTCAAAAACTTTATCAACCAACTCCAAAACTCTTTCTTTAGTTTGATCATCCAAGCTGTCTAAGTACGAAAGCGATCCGTCTTGATTGCTCTGATTACCACTAACGGGCCGTAGGATAGGAACAGAGGTGTCCTCAGCTGGCACTTTAACCACGGCTGCGACCACTTGTTTATCCTCCACCATACCACTTTCGGTTTCCAACAACCGTCTTTTGGCTTCAATTTGGCGCGACAAGTCGGCAATTTCAGCTTCAATATTTGATGATAATTTTTGTTCTAACATATTACTATTTATTATAGCTTAATCACCGTCATCTGCGAAAGAAATTATGCTATAGTAGGCGGGTGGAATATTTAAATGAACTAAATGACGCGCAAAAAGAAGCAGTTTTGCACCAAGACGGCCCGCTCTTAATTGTGGCTGGCGCCGGAGCCGGCAAAACCAAAACGGTGACGCACCGCATTTTACACTTAATAAAATCCGGCGTGACTCCTGGGAACATTTTAGCGGTAACTTTTACCAACAAAGCCGCTAAAGAAATGTCGGAACGCCTACAGAAGCTACTTAACACCGAACCTCGCTCAGCCTACGCCGGTGAAGCCCAACCTTTTACCAGCACCTTCCACTCTTTAGCGGTTCATATTTTAAGACAGCACGCCCACACTCTGGGCTTTACCCGGTTTTTTACCATTTTAGACCGCGAGGGTAGCTTATCTAAGATCAAGCAAGCGATGGATAAAGCCGGCATTGACCGAAAACAGTTTGAACCTAAAAAAATCTTAAGCTCGATTTCGGCTGCCAAAAGTAAAGGGCAGTCCGGCCAAAGCTATCGCTTAAACGTCTCCGGTTACTGGCAAGAGGTAGTAGGGGAGGTCTGGGAAAATTACGCTCGAATTTTACGAGCCGAAAACAGTATGGATTTTGACGATCTATTGCTTTTAACTGTTTTACTTTTAAGCGAGCATGATCAGATTAGGGCTATGTACCAAGACCGCTTCCGCTATTTACATATTGATGAGTACCAAGATACCAATCAGGTCCAATACGAAATGACCCGCCTTTTATGTGGCCCGGCCGACAATATTTGTGTAGTAGGAGATGTGGACCAATCGATCTACAGCTGGCGAGGAGCCGACTATACCAACCTGCTGCGTTTTGAAGAAGATCACCCCAAAGCCAAAGTGGTACTCCTCGAACAAAACTACCGCTCGACGCAGAACATCTTAACCGCCGCCAATGCGGTGATTGAAAAAAATGTTAACCGCCGAGACAAAAAACTTTTTACGCAGAATGGGGCCGGAGACAAAATTAGACTGGATAGCTTTTTAGATGAGGGTACGGAATCTAGAGCCATTGCTGATCGGGCCAAACAGCTGGTCCAAAATGGGCAAAAAGCGGAAGAAATGGCCGTCCTGTACCGGGCCAACTTTCAGTCGCGAGCCCTAGAAGAAGCTTTCCTCAAAGCCGGGGTCTCTTACCAAGTCTTAGGGGTACGCTTTTTTGAACGTAAAGAAATTAAGGACATCTTGGCCTATATGCAAGCGGCTCTTAATGACACTGATTTTGACAGTTTAAAACGCATCATCAATGTGCCTAAACGTGGTATCGGCAAAGCCACCCTCACCAAAATGGCCGCTGGAGCTGAGGGTGATTTACCGCGTGCCACTAAAGAAAAGATTGAGGCTTTTCGCCGACTGTTAGAACGCATTCGCACTAAAATTGAAACGGAAACGATGGCGGCCACCGTTAAATTTATTTTAGCGGAAAGCGGACTGGAAAAGGAACTCTTAGGTGAAGGGGAGGAGGGCTTGGAACGACTGGAAAACATTAAAGAGTTGGTCACCTTGTCACAAAAGTATGCCCATTTGGAGGGGGCGGAAGCGGTGTTGGCCCTCTTAACAGAGGCCGCCCTAGTGTCAGATCAAGACACTTTGAACGAAAAGCAAAATGGCGTAAAACTAATGACCGTTCACGCCGCCAAAGGTTTAGAATTTGATGTAGTTTTTGTGGCCGGACTAGAACAAGGTTTGTTTCCGCATCAGGGCTTTGGCGAAAAAGATCGCGATGAGGAGGAAGAGCGGCGCTTGTTTTACGTGGCTGTTACCCGCGCCCGGACCAAATTGTTTTTATCCTACGCCCAACTACGTACCATTTTTGGCTCCCAGCAAGTTAATACGCCGTCGGAATTTTTAATGGATATTCCGGACGAGCTTTTAGATAGCGATGTCGACCCGGCCGCCCCTACTTACGAATACCTACTGGATTTCTAATCCCCATTACATCACACCCTCCCCACTCCAAGGTTAAACCTTGGAAAATCATCTTAACCAGCCTAACCGCTATCTATTGACAAATTATTAGTTTTAGTCTATAATTCTCGTAGAAAGGAGGTGTTTATGCCTCTGAGTGATGAGCGGAAGGGTCAGATTGCCCTTCAAATTTTGAATTTTTTAGTTCGGAAAGAAGGAATCCGTCTTAGTGCGGCCTCCCGCGAGGAAATCGAATCTCTATCAAAGGAGATAGGGGTTCCGGTGGGCGAGCTACTCCAGCTCGCCAAAGAAATTGTGGATGGGGTAGTTCGGGAAACCTTTTCCTGAACCAGTCAGCCTCACGGCCCCGCACCCAAACAGTGCGGGGCCTATTTTTTTACTCAAACGAGTGACTATCCTTTAAAACCCGCCAGCCGGATTTAGTTTTACTTAAATTAACGAAGAGGTATGATAGGGTTCACATGGATCATATTTTTGCTAAGAAATCTTTGGGTCAAAACTGGCTGGTATCGCAGTCGGCCCTGCAAAAAATAATTGACGCCGCCAGCCTAAAGCCAGGGGAGCAAGTACTGGAAATCGGCCCCGGGCGCGGAGCTTTAACCGAGCGCTTACTCGCCGCTGACGCCAAAGTTACCGCTATCGAAAAAGACCGGCGCCTAATGGAGCCCTTGGCCGAAAAATTTAAAGTGGAGATTGAAAAAGGCCAACTAACCCTACTAGAATGTGACGCTTTAGATTTACCGCCCAACCTATTACAGGCCTTAGCGCCCTACAAACTGGTCGCCAATATCCCTTACTACATCACCGGGGAAATTATCCGTCAGTTTTTAGAGGCCGAACACCAGCCCACCCAGGCAGTTATTTTGGTGCAAAAAGAAGTGGCGGACAGAATTGTCGCTTTAAACCACAAAGAAAGTATTTTATCGCTGTCGGTTAAAGCTTATGGTGTACCTAAACTAATTGCCAAAGTCCCCCGGGGGGCCTTCAGGCCCGTACCCAATGTCGACTCGGCTATTCTCGCCATCAGTGATATTAATAAAAATTATTTTGGCGACTTCACTGAAAAAGCCTTCTTTGACCTAATCAAAAAAGGCTTTGCCCAAAAACGAAAATTGCTCCGCTCGAACTTAAACCTAGCCGAAGGAGTCCTTACCAGTTGGGATCTACCGGAAAAAAGTCGTGCCGAAGACCTGACTCTCACCGATTGGCAAAATTTACTCTAAAAACTACATCGAGGTTCCGGTCATCAATATAAGTGGGGCCACAGAAATGGGGACACAAATTATTGCAAACACCACACAGGGCACCGGTGGACCATAGTTACCTAGAAGATAAGCCCCGGGGCGCCACAATTGATAGAAAGGAAATAATATACTGGAGGGCCCAAATATAACCTGAGGGGGCGACAAGGGGCCAATAGGCCTCATGGTTATCAAAAGATTGGCACTACACAAGCAGGGAATAACTGAGAGAATTTGACCCCCAAAGGGTAAGCCTGGGCCAGCTTCGGCTTTAAACGGAATCGACAGGGCAAAAATAACCAGTACTAGCGGAATGATAATAATTTTGTTAATAAAAAAGTTTCGCCACATAGTAAAGATCTAAAATTTTAAGGTAAAAATAAAGTGATTACTTATTCCGGTATTATTTTCCACCATAATACCCAAGGGAATCTCTAGACTCCCTTGACCCGACGCCCTAGTTTTATAATCACCATCGGTAAAGGGGTTTTCAATCTTAACTTTAATTTCCGTGCCGTCCTTAGTAGAGCGCACCTTATCTTTGATATCATAACCTAAATAAACTTTATTACTATTCTCGGAAAAACCATGACCTTTAATGGTTACCGTGGTCCCTGGACCACCACTAGTGGGTGAAATAGACACTACAGACATAAATTTTGAGCGCTCCGGCGCCGTCAGTCCAGCTAAAGACTGAGCGGTTTGGTTTAATAGGTCGATTTCACTAGCCGTTGTTGATTTTTTGGTCGTACTACTTGGTTTTGTCGGACTTTTTTCATCACTCCCAAGCTCACTCGTGGGGATGGGAGGGGGTAAGGGAGGGATATAAACTGGCATCGACGCTGAGGGTATCGCTAAAGTAGCCCCAGCTCCCGCCCCTAATAAGCTATTTAGTTTTTGGCGAGTTAATTGCCCCACATAGCCAGTACCACGGCTTAAACCAAGGGGGTGCAAGACTTCGGGGGCATATTTTTCTTGGAAGCGACTCACCGCCAACTGGGTTAGGGGGCCAAAAAAAACGGTTTCCAGACCACTGGACCCCGGGCCACTCCCGGCAATAATGGTCGCCAGATCCCGATTAAGCAACTTTTGCAGCTCCCACACGTCGGACCCACTTGACCCCAAAGATAAATTTCGGTTTAGGGCAGCTTCTAGCGGTACTGGTAATAATGCCAACAGTAAAAAGGCAGCTATAAAAAAAGTGGTCAAATAAAATTTCATCACCATTAGTATAGCATTTCACGTACCAGCACTAGGTCAACCGTTATCCACCTTTATACCGCAAAAAACAACATTATTTTAAATAAAAAAAGGTATAATAAGCGTATTAATTTATGAAGAAAAAGCTGGCAGTAATCTTACTGATTGTTTTAGTCCTAGTTGCTGTTTTGGGCGTTTTACGTTGGCTCGGCTTGCAACAAGAGTCGGAAAAAGAAGAGGCTGACCTGACCTACTACCAGTCCCTGCTCGATAAAGAACGAGACCTGGAAAACATCGTCGCGTCTCGCTTAAACCAAAAAGGTCTCACAGCTACCGCTTCCGACAAGAGCTACACTCGCTACCAAGTTGGCAACTTAAAGATAAACGAGGAGGTGAGTGAGGCCACCATCAGGCAATACGCCACCGATATTTTTAGAATTCTCAAGCCTTACGAAACTGTCCGCCCTAACGAAGCGGAGGTAATGGTGGCCGCGCTCAACAATCAAAACCAGAGTCAACTCGCCCCCATTCAAAAAACGATCAATATGCACAAATTAGCCCTAACAGAACTTCTCAAACTGTCAGTTCCTAAAGATGCCCAGCTAGTTCATGTACGCTTGGTCAACAGCCTCAGTCAAGTTATCCCACTTTTAGAAAATATGGCCAATATTTTTAATAATCCGACCCTCGGCTTAGAAAGTGGTCAAGAATATTTGAAAAGGGCCTCCAGCTTTTTTTGGGCCACCGAAAATATTAACGTTTACTTTGCCAACCACAACCTTATTTTTCCCAAAGAAGCCAGCTTAAACCTTTATTTCAATCTTGATTAGATTTATGAACCGTTTTTCTCTTAAAACAACTATCACTTTGGCCGCCATCGGATTAATCCTAGTGATCTTTGTTTTTATGATCGGCTTACCTCGCTTAAAAGCTCAGGGTGGATTTACTACCCCCAACGGTGTCACCTCTACTCACAGTATGGGTGGGTTTAACTTCAGTTCTACTCGAGAAATAAACAATAGTGGGGGAAATGACCCAAGGGCCGAGGCTAATGTGGAAGCATCTAAAGAGGAGGCACAAAAATTAGAGCAACAACAAAAAGAAGACTTAAAGAAATGTCTGGAAGAAAGTGGTATAGGGGGAATGGGAGCCGCTAGCCCCGCCGGGCAAGCCATGAACCAAGCTCTAAACCAAGCCACCTCCGACGTCCTGCAAGATAATTTGCCAGCTGAGTTGCAAGAGGAAATTGCCACCCGCCTACCGGCTGAACTAAACACCCAAGTCCGTGAACATTTACCCGAAGAACTTGGCAATCTAGTCCGAGCCGACTTACAAGACCGCTTACCCGAGGCCATCAACGCCGCCACCAACGGAGGGATCGAACCCCTCCTCCGAGAAGATTTGTCACAAATAATGTCCGACTTGATGACCAGCTCGATTCAAGACAACTTTGGCCAAGCGATGACGGGCAGTATTGAAGCGGGACTACCCGACGCTCTACAAAACAGCGTCCGAAGTGGCCTGCCGGCGGCGATGCAAGAAATCCTCACCACTCAGTTACCGGGAGCCCTAGCCGAACAACTACCCCAAATTATGGAGGCCGAATTAGGTGCCCTGATTCAAGATGGTCTAATCGACGAACTTAGCGGGGAAGCGGGGGTAACGAGTGACATGATCGACCGCCTGACCGATGAAATGTTAAACGAATTCACCGGCACCGCTCTAGACGGACTTAACGCATCTATCGATCAAATCACAAACGGTGTCTTAGACTCGGTCACCGGTAACTTAGATTCAATTTTAGACCAGTCCCTCGGCAGTTTAGATGATGTTATTAATCAAACGATGGGCCAATTTACCGGTGTTATTGATCAACAACTCAGCGGTATTTTAGACGATTTAACGGGCGAATTTGACTCTATGTTAGACGGAGTCTTAGACGGAGTACTAGGCGAATTTGACTCAGTGATCGACCAAACTTTTGGTGAACTAACTGGCGTGTTTGATGATGTGATTGGCGACACTATTGGCCAATTCACCGGTGTATTTGATGATGCCTTAAGTGGTATCACCGACGGCCTGATTTCTCCCATCACTGATCAGCTAAGTGGTTTAATGGACGGCATCATGAGCCCAGTCACCGGAATGTTAGACAGTATTACCGATTCGGTCCTGTCGCCAATTACCGATATGACCAGCAACCTAATCGGCAACATCACCAGCCCGATCACCGACGCCTTTGGTGGCGTCTTGGGAGGTATTACCGATAGCTTTAGTGGCGCCCTAGATGGGTTTGCCAGCAATGTACTGGGGGCTACTGGCATCACCGGAGCAGTAGGAAACGTGGTGCAAGGAGCGGTGGGTAATGTAGCTGGGGGTTTACTCGGCAACGTTCCAATATTAGGCGGTCTAAACTTACCGATCCCGGGCTTAGGAGTGTACGTACCCGTTCAAGAGGTAGAGGGTAAACTAATGAGGACCACCGTCAGTATCGACAATTATGCCGGTGAAATTGACAAGACCACCAAAAAAATCGAAGAGTTGACCGTCGAAATGTGTACTTACTTAAAATCGATTCAACGCATCCAAACCGCCTTCGAACAAAAAGAATTTATCGAAGATGTCGATCTAAGGCGACAAGCCAACGAAGAGTCCGAACAATACCGAACCGAGCTTATCGACTACACCAAAAAAGGTTACGACTCGACCGGCCAAGGCCCAGACGCGCCGCTTTATGTGGAAAACCTGAGGACACATTTGGATGAGTTGGTAATTCCTGAAGCAACCAATGTGTTTTTGGATGATCTAGATAAATCTGAAGATTCATTCAAAGTTGTCTCCAAGAGTTTAATTTTAAAAGAACTCCCAATCAAACCAGATACTTCAACAGTTTCTTTGGAAGACTATCAACGATTTGTGACGGGCGAAGTAACAGACAGTGAAGAGTGGACCAAACTATATCAAAATATTAGAAATCCTTTTATTCCAAACAGTCCCGAAACATCTTATAAAATCAATCAACGAATCTTGGTCCAACGACAAGCAGATGCAGAAAATGACGCTATTAATCAAATAGTAGCCGCCCAAGGCTATCTACCAGTCCGCGAGTGTGAAGAGTTTACCGAAGACGGTCAAGCTTGTCGCCGGTGGAAGACTATTACCCCGGCTATTCAAGTCAAAGAAACTGCTGCCGACATCCTTAATTACCGCTTAGATTTGTATAAAGAAGCTGAGCCGGGCGATGTTTCACCTGGTGGTGGGCCAACTTTAGAGGAAGTTAGGACGCACACCCCATCAGACCAAGGTGGTGGGGGTTCCGGCCCCGGTTCCTTTGATATTGGCCAAATCTTAAACCTCTTGGGTAGCTTATTTGGTGGTGGAGGAAGTGGAGAAAGCGACAATCCTGTCACCGAACCTAGTTTTGATTACAGTCTTTTGCCACTTTCTCAAGTTAATGCCGGGCAACCAAACACCGCCCAACTAGCTTGGTCTATACCTGGCGCCACAAACTGTCGAGCGACCAACAACTGGTTTTCTGGAAATAGTACAGACGCTCCCACTTTAATCTATGCCAAAGGGTCAGTTGTACCTAGTGAGAGTGAAAGAACCATATCTTTGCCCCTAAATTTCAAACCGCGTTTCATTCGTACTCGAAACAATGTTGATAACTCCATAGAAATAGCCACTTCGGTTAACTCTTCTAAAACATCTACTCTTAACAAACTACCGCTACCGGCTGATATCCAAATTGGAGATAAATACACCGTATCCTTTTGGCCTTACGTAGGGTCCACTAATTTAGTTGAATTTACCGTAACTGAAAATCTAACCCAATCCCAACTAGGTCAAAAATTACTAGAAAAAATAAACTTAGCCAGAAACTCGTCAACCAATCCGGCTTATCCAGTTTTTAGTTCTTATTATTTTGCTTTAAATGGCTTAGCAATAGACGCGAGCCTGTCTCCCAACTATTCGCTAGAATGCACCAGCCCTGGTGGGAACATCACTAAATCAATCACCCTAGCAAGATGAGAATCTCATTCTTAAAAAAAATTATTATTTCTACTTTAGTGATATGTACTTTACTATCACCCCTATTAATAAATGCCCAAACTCCAATATCCCAAGAGGAATTCGTAAGAATAATTGAGGAAGATATAGCAAATCTACAAAATCAATATGATGAATTAGCAGCAAGCCAGGCTGACTGGGGAACCACAAGGTGGAGTGATTTTTTTACAAATTGGCTTGGAATTGATGGGGATAGAGATGCAGAAGACAACATTTTGGCTATAGGTGAAATAGGAAGAGAAATCCAAAGATTAACTATTCAGAGAGATAATGCGCTCGCCCAAATTGCGGAAGATAATAACAACACCCAGGAAGCTGAAAGACTAAGAGAACAAATTGCTCTTAGAGAGGAACGTCTTCAAGACAGCACAACCAGTAGTAACACCTACAGTGAAAGAGTTCAAAACATACGAGATCAGCAAGTTTACAACTGCAACCTTATCAGCACTAATCCAAATTGGGACGGCTGTCTTGCAGGGATTTTAGACGGCATATCTAGTATTTTACTGTGGCTTTACACTTGGGTAATTAGTTTAGCTGATACCCTTTTTGCTTACATAGTTAAAACCACTATCACCGACTTCAGGGATTACGTAACAGACTTGTCGGTAATTGATATTGGATGGACGGTTGCCAGAGACTTGTCTAACATTTTCTTTATTTTTATATTACTTTACCTTGCCATTGGAACCATCTTACAACTACCAAATGTCAACACCAAAAAAACCTTGGTCAATGTGATAGTCATAGCCTTACTGGTTAATTTCAGTGGTTTTATAACCAAAGTTGCCATTGATGCCTCCAATATTGTGGCCATGACTTTTTACCAACAAATTGGAGATGACCCCAATAAAGATCCAAGTATCGCTCAACCATTCAGAGATCAATTATCATTTTTTGAAGGAATTAAATCTCCCAATGACTACAATAGTGGCTATTTCAAGCTAACTGCTGGGGTACTTGTAAAAAACATTGGGATTTTAATATTACAAACCATAACCATATTTACCCTTCTAGCAGCCTCTCTTTTGTTTTTAATTCGAGGAGTATCGCTCCTATTTTTAATCATGACCTCACCTTTAGCTTTTTTGGGCTATACTTTCACGCCCTTGAAAGAAGTTTTTAACCTATGGTCAACCAGATTACGCTGTGACCTGCTATTTGCCCCACTATTTATGTTTTTTTTGTATGTGACACTGGGTATAATGAAAAATTTAAATACTGCAGCTTCTAATTCTATTACCACCAGTGGTCCGACCGGACAAATTTTTACCTTTTTAACCTTAAACGGCTTAATGCTAGGTTCAATGTTAATTGCCCAGAAAGTTGGCTGTCAACTAGGAAGCTCTTTTTCAAACAAAGCAATTGGTTTGTCCAAGTGGGCAGCACGGGGCGCTACTGTAGGAGCTGTTGGTGTAGCTGGACGCAACACTATTGGTATACTTGCTAAGAAGGCTCAGAATTCAGATGGAATGAAAAAATTAACAGCTAAAACTCCAAAGATAGGCTGGGCAGCCAATAAAGCAATGGCGGGTGTGGCTGGATATGGCTTCGGTACCGACCGGGGCTACACTCAAACCGTAGACAGACGACAAAAGCGCCAAGAAGAAATAGCAGGGCAATTGCGTAATCCTAAACTTAAAGCGGAATATTTGAGTAACCTAAATGAAGAAGACCGCAAGAAGAATTACGAGAAGCTAAGTGACCGAGAAAAAGCTGATCTGGAAATCAAAAACGTTAAAGATAATCCAGCCCTAGCTGAAAACATGAAAGCCCTGCGCAATGGAATTAAAGATCCAGAAAGGAGAGAAAAAGCTGATGAGGAGTTCGGCAAGCGCTTGCGGGAAGAACTGAGACAGACGGTAGTTAAGGATGCCGAGGGTAACGTAGTAAAAGATAAAGATGGCAAGCCGGTAACAAAAGAGGCCAACAATGAAGAACAATTAAAGAACTTTGCCGCCTTAAGTGCAGACTACCAGAAACTGGCTTACGAAGCCCTCTCCGACACCGATAAAGCCATATTTGAAACCGAAGCTAACAAGGGACCAAACGAGAGTCTAAAACAAGCTATAAGCGCCCTACGTAAAGGCCAAGCTGGCGACAAAGACCATAAAATCAAAAAGGCTCAAAAAGATTTAATGGAGCAAGCGGCTAAAGACGACACGGCCACTGCTATAGAAGCCATCAACAACCACGCCACCGACTTACAGTCACTAGACGACCAGACCGCCACGACCATCATTGAGGAAATGGGTAAACTAACCTACAAGAACCGAGCGGCTATCAAGCCCGAAATCCTCGCTAATGAAAAAATAGTTAAAGAAGTGACTCCAAAAGACTTGGAGCAAATAGAGAAAAGTGGAAACATGAGCGCTAATAACTGGCGTCAACTTGAAAAAGCAATTGACTCGCACGGAAATAGTGAGACAAAAGAGTATCTAGCCACCCGAGCTACACCTAAGCCAGCTGCCCCTAAAACCCCAGAAGTGGTAACCCCGGCTGGAGCGGGTGACTATCAAAAACCTGATAGATTTGGTCCAAAAACAACCTATAACTAATATAATTAATGTCCGATTACACCCACGAACAAATTCAAGAACGTTTCAAAAGTCTACCAGCTATCGTCCAAGACGCTGTCTTGTCGGTTGATACCGCAAAAATTATTAAAGCGATTGGCGACCAGCACCAGCTCCATATTGACGAGATTGGGAAAGTGGCCGATGAAACCGGTTTAGTCCTCTTTGGCTTTACCCGGCCTCACTTGTTTGCCGCCCGCTTGGCTCGCACCTTAAACCTTGATCAAACCAAAGCCAATGATATTGCCCACGAAATTGACCTTAAAATATTTGCTCAAGTTCGCGATTACTTAAAAAATCCTCCCCTAGAAACACCTGTTGCCAAGCCCGGCCAAAACATTTTTAACCAAAAAATGCAATCTATTTTTGAAACCGGGGAGTCGGATGATGTAAACCTACCTCCGGCTCCGTCACGCTTGGCTGACGCCGACCCCTATCGCGAATCGGTAGAGTAAAGAGTAATCATACGGCAGGGATGATGGCAGCCTTTTTCCTCACCCTTATTTTCTAAAACCTAACTATTTTCAACAACCTATTCACCACTAAAGAACGATCTGTAGTATAATTAGTGAACCAGTAGGGTAAAAATAAAAGATGGAAATAATAGGGAGACTTAAGTCCTTAATTTAATACCTAAAGTTTTAAACCGTCAGACTAAATGACTCCAACCGAGCAAAATATATAGAATGAACTTCCAAGTGCCACAATTTATCGAAGTCGAAAATAAAATTTTTGGCCCCTTGTCATTTCCGCAGTTTATTTTCGTGGTCGGGGGACTGGCGGTAGCCTTTTTACTTTATGTCTTGTTACCGCTTTATATCGCCTTGGTGCCGATGGCCATAGCTATCGCCGGCGGCTTGGGTCTCGCTTTCTACAAACTCAATAACCGCTCGTTAATTTACGTGATTCAGTCAATGCTCAAATATTACCTCGGTAGCAAACTATACATCTGGCAAAAAGGTTCCACCGCTCAACCCCGCTCCAAACCCGTCGTTGCCCAAGCCGCTATCGACTTACCAAAAATATCAGAGAGCCGGTTAGACCAGTTGTCTTGGAGTTTAGATGTTAAAGAACATATCAATTAGCTATGGCCATTAAAGCAAAGCCAACGCAAGATTTTGTCGCCCTACGTGAAATTCGCGACGGGATTGTCATTTTAAAAGATGGTAGCTATCGCGGAGTACTAATCGGCTCATCGATCAACTTTGCTCTCAAGTCCACCGACGAACGAGAAGCGGTTATTATGCAGTATCAAAATTTTTTAAACTCGCTTGATTTTTCCATTCAAATTCATCTGCAGTCAAAAAAGCTTGATATTCAGCCCTATTTAGCAAGTTTAGAAGCGGTCACCAAGGAGCATGTTAATGAACTGATTAAAATTCAGTCCCGCGAGTATATGAACTTTATCAAGACTTTCACCGAGGCTACTAATGTGATGACAAAAACCTTTTTTATTGTCGTCCCGTATCAGCCATCAGTTATTCAAACCACTGATACTATAATGTCTAAACTACCTTTCTTATCTAAATCCAAACAACAAACCACCAAAATCGCCACCAAAGAAGATTTCCAAAATAATAAAGTTCAACTGGAACAGCGCTTGGGAGTGGTAGCCGACGGCCTGGGGCGAGTAGGGGTAAAAACCGCTCGTTTAAATACAGAAGAATTGATTGAGTTATACTTTAAAATATTCAACCCAGGCGAACGAGGAGTACCAACAGTAAAAACCTAATTTATGTGGCCACTTAATAAAAAAGAAAAAAATACTCCAAACATCAACCCGGTGATGCCCCAAGATATCTACGATATGGGGGTACTGGAGCTCCGTGACATTATTGCGCCGTCGGCTCTACGTATCACCCCCAATCAAGTGAGCTTGGGTAGCAAGATGGCCCGCACCTTCTTTATTATCTCTTATCCACGTTTTTTAACCGAAGAATGGTTTTCACCGATCATCAACCTAGATAAGGTGTTCGATGTGTCAATTTTTATCCACCCTATCGATACTGGGACCGCCTTGCGTGATTTACAAAAAAAATTAGCCGAGGTAGAAAGTCAGATTAGTATTAAGGAAGAACGAGGTTTTGTCCGGGATCCTATTTTGGATACAGCCTACTCCGATATTGAAACTCTGCGCGACCAGCTTCAGCAAGCCCAGGAAAGAATTTTTGATATTGGCGTCTATATCACCATTTACGGGGCTGACAAAGAAGAGTTGGACCTGACTGAGTCCGAAATCAAGTCTATTTTAGACGCCAAGCTGGTTTACATTAAACCGGCCCTCTTTCAACAACAAGAAGGGTTCCAGAGTGTAGCCCCTCTTGGTGATGATGTTTTATCTATCCACACCAAACTCAACTCCTCGCCCTTATCTAGCCTTTTCCCTTTTGTATCTTTCGACCTCACCTCCAATCAGGGGATCCTCTACGGCGTCAACCGCCACAACTCGTCCCTCGTTCTCTTTGATCGCTTTTCCCTTGAAAACTACAACTCGGTCACTTTTGCCAAGTCTGGTTCCGGCAAATCTTATGCCACCAAGTTAGAGCTCTTACGTAGCTTAATGTACGGTATCGACGTTATTGTCATCGACCCGGAGCGAGAGTATGAATTTTTAGCCGAAGCTGTGGGCGGACGCTATTTCAATATTTCTTTGTCATCAGAGCATCATATCAACCCGTTTGATCTACCTTTTCCGCGAGAAGACGAGGCTCCGGCCGACGTCTTGCGGTCTAATATTATCAACCTAGTCGGCTTGATGCGTATTATGCTTGGGGGCTTAACCCCGGAAGAGGACTCGATTATAGACAATGCCATTTCCGAGACTTACGCCCTCAAAGATATTACCCCCAGCACCGACTTTACCAACAAACCGGTCCCACTTTTGTCTGACCTGGAATTAGTTTTGGCGGGGATGGAAGGCGGGGAGTCCCTGGCCCAGCGTCTGGCTAAATACACCCAGGGCACCTGGTCGGGCTTTTTGAATAAGCCAACCAACGTGGATATCAATAAACAATTTGTGGTCTTTTCCGTTCGAGACATGGAAGACGATTTGAAGCCGGTCGCTATGTACATTGTGATGCACCACATTTGGAACACTATTCGCCGTAATTTAAAAAAGCGCCTCATGGTGGTGGATGAGGCTTGGTGGATGATGAAGGCCGAGGACACTGCCTCTTTTCTCTTCTCCTTGGTCAAGCGAGGTCGTAAATACTACTTGGGTGTCGCCACTATCACCCAAGACGTAGGGGACTTCCTCCGTAGCCCTTATGGAACACCAATTATCACCAACTCCTCCCTCCAACTCCTCCTCAAACAGTCGCCAGCTTCAATCGACCTAATCCAACAAACTTTCAATCTAACTGATGAAGAAAAATTCTTACTGTTGGAGTCTAATGTGGGTGAAGGAATCTTTTTTGCCGGCCTGAAGCGGGTGGCGATTAAAATTATTGCCTCTTATACCGAAGACCAGATTATTACTTCCGACCCATCCCAACTACTCTCTATCAAAAAAGCCAAAGATGAGTTAAAAATGCAATCCTCGCCCGGTAATGTCTGATCAGCCGAAACTAAACTTTATAGATAATTTTTTTATGATAGCTACCGCTTTGTTTTTTGATGGCATTCCGGCTTTTTTTACTTTTGTGACTTTACCACTTGGGGGGATCGGGGGCGTGGTAGCGGGCTATATTGTGTGGCCTTTTGCTTGGCTTACCTTTTGGTTATGGTTTACAATGAAAGGAGTAAAATTTTTAGGTAACAAATGGCGCACGATTTCTTTTTTTGGGATGCCGGTCCTGGAATTTATACCCTATTTAAATAATTTACCGGGTTGGACAGCGATGGTGGTGGTCACTTCGATGACAGTTAAAGCCGAGGAAAAATTGGCAAAATTAGTTCCCAGAGTAAAACCCCATCAACCTAAACAATCAACAAAATGATGACCAAGAAATATTCAGCAGTTGGAATTATATTAACCACCTTAATGGCTTTGGTAGTCGGACTCACCCCCAGCCACCTCGCCGAGGCTTATCAAGAAACCACTGCCGGTGGCAGTCTAGTGGCTACGGTCTTACCCAAAGCACCGGGCCCCCAAACAGATGTCACTATTACCTTGGCGGGTTATGGTTACGACTTAAACGAAAGCACCATCGCTTGGGCTTTAAATAATAAAGAACAACAACGGGGGATCGGCGAGAAAAGCTTTAAGTTTACCACCGGTAAACTTGGTGAAATCACGGTTATTACCGTGGCGGTGAAAACCAAAGAAGGACGGGCCATCGCCAAACAACTAATCTTTATTCCGGCCGAGGTCGACATTTTATGGGAAGCCGACACCTATGTACCCCCTTTTTACCCAGGAGCTCCTTTAGTAACCGAAGGTAGCCGCGTCCGCCTCACGGCTATCCCTCAATTAACTACCACCAGTGGACGATTGATCCCTTCTAGCCAACTCACTTTTACTTGGCGTCATAATTATCGTAATCTAGTCCAACAATCAGGCCGAGGTAAAGACTATATTGAAATAACTGCTCCCTCCGCCTCTAGCGACGCCCCTGTCATCGAAATAACCGTTACCTCTCCTACCTCCGACGCAACAGCCTACCGCAAAATAACTGTTCCGGTCACAGTGCCGGAGATCATCATCTACCCTTTAAAACCTCTGGCTGGGGTAGTAGCGAGTGAAGCTATTGCCGAGACCTACCAATCAAAAGCTGAGGAAGAGTCGTTTATCGTCGAGCCTTACTATTTTACCAAGAGTGAAGTAGCCAGTAATTACTTAACCTACACCTGGCGGATAAACAGCGAACCAATTGTCACTAATGTCGAGACCCCACGAGTCCTAAATACCACCCAAAAAAAGGCAGATCAAGGAGAGGCTAATGTCGAAATCTTCGTATCAAGCTTAAATAATAACTTAAGACGAGCTTCTAAATCTTTTAAAATTATATTAGATAAGAGTTTCTTTGGCCTATAAACTATGCGGGTACAACTTTTACTAACCAGGGTTATAACTTTCACCACCATCCTCATACTGGTGGGGCTATTTTTAATACCAACAATGTCTTGGGCCCAAAACTATACTCTGTTAGAGCCGACAGCGGTCGGTTTGTCTGGTGAAACCCAGATTGATTTTTCCGATTATGCCAAAAGAGCCTTTGATGTCTTTTTGGGCCTAGTCGTCTTAATATCGGTCTTAATGATTGTGGTGGGGGGGTTGGAGTACATTTTTGGCGCCGCAGTCGCTACCAAAACCACCGGTCAGCGGCGGGTTTACGCCGCCGTCGGGGGACTAGTTCTCGCTCTAACTTCTTGGTTGATCCTCTACACCATTAACCCTGATTTGGTTAATATTAATTTTAGTCTAGACCGAGTGGGACAATCTATGAATTCCGGCCCTTCGGCCCCAACTGGCACCTCGGGCACAACTCGACCAGATTCACAAAATCCAGGTACAGGAAATGGTAATGCCGGCCCCGGGGCCGTATTAAGTGGTTCAGTTCCAGCCCAAAGTGATTGTCATGAAGCCTCTAACACCGAGTGTGTTTCCTTGAATGAAGCCGGGGCTACAGTGGCTAATGGTTATAGTGGGATTAATGGCCCCGGCAGAACTGATCGTGTTCATAGAGATGTGGCCGAAGCAACTGTTTGGGTTCAACAAAACCTAAACTCCGACCACAATTTAAGCACCCAAATTACCGCGGCACACACTGAGGGTGTTGGACATAGTGCCGGCAGTGAACATTATGAAGGTAGGGCTGTTGATATTCAGCCAACCGGAGGAAATGTAACTAGTTCAAATCTAAATATAATTGCTGACTACTGTCGACAAGCTGGCTTTACTTATGTTTTAGTAGAAAATCGACATGTTCATTGTGATGCTCGCTAATAAATAACTTAATTTTATGTTAAATAAAAAAACAATACTCATTGGGATTATTCTAGTAATAATAGTTGGAGTAGTTGTTTTACTTCTACTCTTTAAGCCAACCAACAACCTAGAAACCTCGTCGGTAATAAATAAACTTTCCAGTTTTTTTCCTTTAGATGACGGAAATGAAGCCCAGAATAATAATCAAAACCCTGGTCTATTAGATAAAGATGATGATTCTGAAAAGGGGATATATAAAGTGAATGATTTGGTGGCTGATTTTGATTTGGTAAATTTAGGAGTAGATCAATATTATATAGTTTATAGTGACCTAAAGAACGGCAACATTATTTCCTGGGATATTATTAATAAAATTAAAAGCCGACTAACCAACACCACCATTACATCTCCCCATTCCCTAACAGCTTTAAACGGGGATGATTTCCTTAGAATTTTTGCGGGATCCAATAATAACACAAAGATAAATTACCAATATTTTGATATTCCTATATCTAACTTAAGTAATGAATCATCCATTCTGTCAGGCATAAAACCTAAAAATTTGCCTTCTTATATCGAAGAAATTGAAACAATGGGTAAAAATATTTTAACTACTGAGAAAGTTAACTCCTTATATTATTTATATTTATCAAACATTAATCTTGAAAACAAGAAAGAAGTCTTTACTTCTCCAACTTCTAATTGGTCTACCTTTGTAGATCAAAGTCAAAATAAAGTATTTTTATCTACCAAGCCTACAAAAAGTTATCCTGGATACTTATATCTAAAGACTGCTAATAATCCAAGTTTAGAAAAAATATTATTATCAAATAGTTCTAATGGTCTAAGTATTCTTCCTAGCCCTGATGGTAATAAAATACTTTACTCATTATCTACCAATCAAAGCCTTAGTCTTAATCTTTACGACACAGCAACTAAAAACTCTACCCCCTTACCTTTCTTAACATTCGCCGACAAATGTGTCTGGACTGAAGATTCTTTAAACATTTATTGTGGAGCTCCACGTCACATCCCTTTTGGTGAATACCCAGACGATTGGTACAAAGGGATTATATCTTTTAGTGACGATATTGTAGTAGTGGGAATAAATAACTCAAACGATTTTCTAGTCGTTACCACTTTGCCGGAAAATTTTGATACTAACAAAATTAAACTAGTCGAAGATGGACGGTACATTGTCCTTCAAAATAAGAAAGATATGTCTTTGTGGGTTAGTGAATTAAACTACTAGTTTCTTCGCCTTACTCCTCACAATTAACTCGTGACCAATAGCAAAAAGGTTACCAGTGAGCCAGTATAAAGCGATCGCTGAAGGGAACTGGGAGGCAATCACCGTAATAATAACCGGCATCACGTAGCGCATTTGCATATTCATACTGCGCGCTAAATCTTCTTTAAAAGAGGGGGTATCGGACTTAGGCAATCGCTGGGGTAAGGGGGGCAAAGTTAGGCGAATTTGCACATACTGAGTCAAGCCAACAAGTAAAGCCAACCAGTAACTTTTTTCCGTTAAGAGAATCCAACCAAAAACTGTTCGATCTACCACCTCTGGACTCGACACAAAGGGGTATAAAATATCCAAATTAAGCTCAAAACCCTTAGAAAAAACATAAAACAAAGCTAAAATAATCGGCAGTTGAATTAGAAGGACCATAAAGCCGGTCAGGGGATTAATACCATGTTCACGGTACAGTTCCATCATTTTTTGAGCTTGCAGTTGTTTGTCGTCTTTATGTTGTTCTTTAAGCTTCGAGAGCTCCGGTTCTATTTCTTTAAGTTTGCGTTGGGTCTTAGAAGACTTATGATACAAAGGAGTAAGTAAAGTTTTAATAATGACCGTTAAAGCAATAATCGCGAGGGCAATACTGTGGCCCGGCATCACCCCACTCAACCAGACCAAAGCATTGTACAAAGGTTGAAACAAAATTATATTAAAAAAACCAATCATTGTTTAAGGAGTATTTAATTATTTTTTTAAAATCCGCGCCGCTTCTAGTAAGTATACAATATCTGCCTCTAAATCCTTAAACCTAGCTTCCACTCCCTCTTTTTTAATAAAAAATAAGGATTTATAGCCACTTTTGGTTTGAGCTAAATTTTTTCTTAGAATACTTTTAACCCGCCGCTTTATTTTATTACGAACTACAGCTTGGACCGCCACCTTTTTAGATACTACCACCCCAAAAGCCGTACTAGTATTAGGTTTGTAAAAAACCCTAAAGGAGACTTTAGGGGAGTGGTAAGTACGTCCCTGCTTTAAAATCGTACCAATTTCGTCTTTAGTGACCCGAGAAGGTCTATCAAGCATATTTAAACGCTTAATTTGGCCCGTCCTTTACGCCTACGACGCAGTAAAACCTTCCGGCCTGAGGCCGACTGACTCCGAACCAAAAAACCATGAGTAGTGGCTCTTTTGCGCTTGTTGGGTTGATAGGTTTGTGACATGAAGGCTAGTCTACATTAAAAAAATAGCCTTGGCAACTGTCCCCGAGGCCTCAAATATGAAATAATGACTATCCTCAACTAATCCACCGGTTATCAACAATTAGACAGGGTTTGTTATAATAGCTTATCCTCCTATAATTAGAAAAATTATCTCCACTTTTCTTAACCCTTTTTCATTCTTATCTTATGGTCGAAAATAAACAACTTTGGGAAAATGCCTTAGCTCAGATTGAGTTAAATATTTCCAAAGCTAACTTCGGCACTTGGTTTAAAAACACTTACATTTATAAATTAGACGACGGGATGGTTTTTTTAAGTACTCCCAACACCTTCGTTAAAGACTGGTTAAAAGCTAAATATCACAAGTTTATTTTAAAAGCCCTAAGGGAAATAGAGCCTAATGTTAGAAGTTTAGAATATATAATAGTAAAAAGGGATGACAAACCACCCCTCGATCCCGCTCCCACCCAGGCTCCTAGTCATAGTTCTTCGGATTTAGGGCTAAATGAGCTCTACATCAATCAGGATAGTAATTTAAACCCTAAATACACCTTTGAATCTTTCGTGGTGGGCTCTTTTAACGAGGTGGCTTACGCCGCTTCCCAGGCGGTAATTAAAAACCCAGGGATGAATTACAACCCGCTATATATTTACGGGGTTACTGGAGTGGGAAAAACCCATCTTTTACAAGCAGTTGGCAACCAAATTAGCCGTTTAAACACTAATAAGAGGGTTTTTTACACCACTTCGGAAAATTTCACTATTGATTGTGTTAATTCTATTTTAAACAACAAAGTAAACCTGTTTAAGGAAAAATATCGCAAATATGATCTGATTATTATGGATGATATTCAGTTCTTCTCTAATAAAGAGAAAACTCAGGAAGAATTGTTTCATCTCTTTAATCATTTTTATGAGAATAACAAGCAAATTATTTTTTCCTCCGATCAACCACCTAAATATATAGAACATTTAGAAGATCGACTACGGTCTCGGTTTGAAGGGGGAATGATAGTGGATATAAGTAAACCGGACTACGAGTCCCGCTTAGCAATTTTAAAAAATAAGGCTAATTTCCTGAACACCCCAGTCTCGGACGAGGTTTTAGAGTATATAGCCTCAGTGGTTCAAGATAGTATTAGAGAGTTGGAAGGCACTTTAAAATCAATTATTGTCCAAGCTCAAGCTAAGAAGAAGGAAATAAGCTTAGCTGAGGTTAAACATCTCTTAAAAAGCAATATAAAGCCCAAAAAGTCTATCTCTTATAAGGATGTGATAAAAACTATTGCTAATTTTTACAGTGTGGATGAAAAAACTCTCTATGAGAAAACTAGGCGAAAGGAGGTAGTAAAACCGCGTCAAATAATTATGTATATTTTGCGAGAAGACTTTAACACCTCCTACCCTTATATTGGTCAAAAATTAGGTGGTCGAGATCATACTACAGTTATTCACGCCTACGAGAAGATTAAAAAAGACTCTAAAACCGACTCTTTACTTGGTCAAGAAATAGAACAAATTAGATCACAACTATATAGTAATAATTAAACAATAAATTATGTGGATTAACTTGGGTATAAGTCAGAAGTAAAAGAAGATTAAAGTTGGGATTAATGTCTAATAATAAAAAATGAAAAAGTTAATCCCAACTCATCCAATGCTTTATCCCCAAATTAAACAATTTAAGTTATAAAATTTTCCTTAATTATCAACCTTAAAGTAACTTATCCACCTATCCACAACCTTAATAGCTCTACTTTTTTAAAATATGAAAATAGAATGCTCTAAACAAAAACTTCAGAAAGCTGTCCTAATCGCCGAAAGAGCTACTTCTCATAATTTATCTTTACCGGTTTTAAAGAACCTTATTTTAGAGGTTAAAAAGAATAACTTAGTAATTAAGTCGACTAACTTAGAAATTGGTCTAGAAGTGGAGTTGCCGGCTAAGGTTTTAGAAGAAGGAATGACTTCTTGTAATCCCACTACTCTAAGTAATTTTCTAACTAATTTAAAAGATGAAGATAAAATAACTGTTGAGTTACAGAATAATAATTTACTAATTAAAACGAGTACTTATAACACGGTTATAAAGAGTGAAGAATATGAAGATTTTCCACTGATTCCTAAAATATCAACCACTAATAAACTTAAGTTAAAAAATACCGATTTAGTTTATGGACTTAAATCTGTTATTTATGCTGCGGCGGTATCTGATATTAAACCTGAAATTTCCAGTGTTTATATCTACCAGAATAATAATGAATTAATTTTTGTGGCTACTGATTCCTTTAGATTGGCAGAAAAAAAGTTAACAATTTCAAATCAAAATAAGGATGTTGATTTCCGACTGATTATTCCTTTAAAAAATGCCGCTGAGATTATAAAAGTATTTGAAGGGGAAGAGGGTGAATTAGAATTATGTTCGGACAGTAACCAATTATCTATTACTAGTGTTGGAATTCATTTAACCTCAAGATTGATTGATGGTATTTATCCGGATTATCGGCAAATAATGCCCAAAACTTCTACTTCCACTATCACTTTAAGTAAAGATGATTTGGGACAAGTTTTAAAAATGGCCAATATTTTTTCCGGTAAATTTAATCAAATTAAACTAGATGTAGATGCCGCTAAAGAACAGATTATAATTTATTCAGCCAGTTCGGATATTGGTGAAAGTACGGCTACAATTAAAGCTAAAATAGAGGGTAATGATTTTTCCGCTCACTATAATGCTCGTTATATTTTAGAGTCATTTCAATCTATTCCGGCCTTAAATTTATTAATTGGAATGACGGAACCTAATCGTCCACTTTTAATTCAAGGCACAGAAAATAAAAGTTTTTCTTATATAATTATGCCGGTTAATCGTTAAAATAATGGACCTGATAAAAAATTTATTAGATAAATATAATCGCCTAGGGGGAGAAGGTGAAAGACAAAAAAAAGTGGTGGTGGAGGTAATTAAGGATTTAACAGGTTTAAAGATTGAAAATTCTCAAGTTTTGATTAGAGGATCTGAAATAATTTTAAATGTGCCACCAGTAGTTAAATCCGAAGTTTTTTTAAGACAAATAGTTATTTTAAAAGTTATTAAAAACCACCCAGATGGTTTTGTAATTACTCGTATTAGCTAGGCAAGAAGTTAGTCGTTTAGTCTAAAAGTTTCTTCTAGTTGCTGTTTATTACCTTTAGAGTCATAAACAATCACTATAATAGTATTTATTGAGCTTAAGTCAGCTGATTCTTCTGGTACAAAAGAAAAGCGAAACGGGGTTCTAGTGACGGTACCTAAGAGCCTGTCATTTAAGAAAAATTCAGCTTTTATTACTGCCCTTGTCTCGTCTAAAGACACGGTAATATTATCATCAGGCTTGTAGGAATTTCTAAGGGATCTTATTTCCACTCGATCAGAGCCGAATTCTTCTTTAGTAGGTTCGTTTAGACCACTGGGTAAAATACCAGGGGTAAGTAAAAAGTTGTTACCAGTAGCGGCCGCCCAGGCCTGAACTGGGGCTTCCCAGTTGTAGTATTGAGGGTCGCTAGCTGGGTTAATTGGAACTGGTCCTTGGGGATTATTTTTATTAACCCAGTGCAAGATAGAATGAACCCCTTCGTCAGCCAATTCTCCACCTGCCAAACCAGACCAAATACCCCTTAGAATAGGTTTAACATCACTAGGAGCTGGTTCTGGTGGTATGAAATACTGAACTGATTTGTTTTTCAAATAATCTTTCATAAAAGTATTCCAAATAGGGGCGACAATTACCCCGGCAATTCGTTTATCCATAGGGGTATTATCATTATTACCAACCCAGGCTCCTACCACTAAACTAGGAGTATAACCAACAATCCAAGCATCTTTATAATCGTTAGTGGTACCGGTTTTGACAGCTACTTGATAGCCGGGAATATTAAGTTGAGAATTGGTGCCAAAAATCGGCGCCCGCGCGGAGTTGTCCGACAAGATATTAGAAATTAGGCGAGCAGTATTTGGAGGTAAAACCTGGGTACTCTGACTATTGTACTTTTCTAAAGTTTTTTTATTGCGGTCATTAATTTCCATAATGAAGGAGTAGGGCTGACGAGCCCCATCATTAGCAAAAACACCGTAAGCACTAGTCATATCCAAGAGAGTGACTTCACCACCACCTAAGACTAAAGTGAGTCCATACTGACGGTAATCTCGTAAAGTGGAAATACCAAGTTTTCGAGCGGTGTCAAAAGAATCCTTTAGGCCGGCCAAATACAACACTTTAACCGCCGGAATATTTCTCGATTGGGCTAGGGCATTTTTAAGACTAATAGGGCCAACGGTACTGCCGTCGTAGTTGGTAGGTGAGTAACAAGTAATACCAGAGGACAGTGGAATATGTTCGGGGCTACAGCTGGCGTTGAATTCAGTCTTTAGATCAAAAACAATCGTGTCAGCGGTGTAGCCTTCATTAAAAGCGGTGGCATACACAAAGGGTTTAAAGGCTGAGCCTGGTTGGCGTCTGGCGGTTGTGACATTAAAGTTGCCCTCATTTTCCAAATCAAAATAATCAATTGATCCTACCATCGCCAAAATTTGGCCAGTTTGCGGGTCCAAGGCCACCAAGCCGGCATTCCGAGCTTGGTAGTTGGCGGCATTCTGAGTGCCGTACTGATAAACAATTTCCTCTGCTTTTTGTTGTAGTTCCCAATCTAGACTAGTGATTACCCGAAAACCGCCATTTTTAACTGTGTCTTGTCCATATTTATCTTCTAGGTATTCCAAGACAAAGAACACAAAGTGGGGAGCCTTGATACTGTTTTTATCCGGTTTGGCAAACAAAACTTCTTCGGCTTTGGCTTGCTGATATTCTTCATCGGTTATCCAGTCTAAACTTTTCAAGCGGGACAAAACTAAATTTTTTCTTTCTTCCAGTTTGTCTTGGTGGCTACCATAAGGAGATAAATAAGACGGAGCTTGGGGGAGAGAGGCTAAGTAAGCCGCTTCAGCCAGACTTAAGTTTTTAGACTCTTTGCCGAAATAAGCTTTAGAAGCTTCTTCAATACCGTAGAGATTACCCCCATAGGGTACCTCATTTAAGTAGAGCTCTAAAATTTCGTCCTTAGGTAACTCACTTTCCAATTTTATAGATAAAATGGCTTCCTTAACTTTGCGGGCAATACTTTTATCTTTAGTTAGCAAAGTATTTTTTATTACCTGCTGAGTTAAGGTGGATCCACCTTGTTCTACTCGGCCACTACTCACATTAACCCAAAAAGCTCTTAAAATGGCGGTCGGTTTAATACCGCGGTGGTTGTAAAAATCCACATCCTCAATAGCAATAGTGGCTTTTTTAACATGGTCGGACATTTGGTCCAAAGGTACAATGGTCCGTCGGATGTCGCTATGAGCGTTATAAAGGAGGATTTTGCCGGTTCGGTCATAAAGTTTGGTCGATTCGGCAATTATTCTTTGGTCGAAATAAGAGTTAAAATCGGGAATTTGTAAAGTTAGGGCCCATAAAATACCAGCACTACCCAAAAAAAGGCCAAGGCCAGCTATCACGATAACTATTTTTAGGCCCCAGATTTTAATAAAAGCCCTCCATCTTTTCATGTGGCTAATGCTAGCATATCTAGAAAAAAAGCGTAAGCCGTGGTACATTTGGTATATTATGTCTACAAGTCAGCCGGTTTTTTCGGATAATTTATGGGAACGCGGTTTGGAGCGAATTTACCCTTCAACGGGTGAGCTTGATGAATTCTTACAAAGTGGAGGCCAGTTAAAGGTTTTTCTAGGTCTTGATCCGACTGGGCCACATATTCACATTGGTCACGGCTCTATTTTACTTAAATTGCGCGACTTGCAAGTGGCCGGACATCAAATCACCATCTTAATAGGCGATTTTACCGCTATGATTGGCGACCCGACCGATAAAACATCGGCTCGGCGGAAACTCTCGGCGGAAGAGGTAAAAGCCAACTACCAGTCCTACCAAAGTCAAATCGCTAAAATTTTAGACTTAAGCCAAATTAAGTTTGTTTTTAATAAAGAGTGGTTGGGACGACTTAATTTTGAAGAGGTGGTGGAAATAGCGTCGGAATTTACCGTTTCCCAAATGATTGAAAGAGATATGTTCCAGGAGCGCCTCAAGCGAGATGAACCTATTTATTTACACGAGTTTCTTTACCCATTAATGCAGGGTTATGATTCGGTGCAGATGGATATTAACGCTGAAATTGGCGGCAGCGACCAAACTTTTAATATGTTAACCGGTCGGACCATGATGAAGCGGCGAGGGCAGGAAAAATTTGTGCTGACGACCAAACTTTTAGTGGATCCGACCGGGAAGAAAATGGGTAAAAGCGAGGGGAATATGGTGACACTATCAGATGAACCAGCCCTAATGTACGGTAAAATAATGAGTTGGCCAGATACCTTGATGCCCCTAGCTTTTGAAATTTGTACCAGAGTGCCGGCGGCTGAGGTGGAGACTATTCTCTCCGAGCATCCACGTGATGCTAAAATGAGGTTGGCGCGCGAGATCGTCTCGATTTTTGCCGGGGACGACCAAGTGGAGGCGGCCGAGGCCGACTTTATTGCCAAATTTCAAACGTCGGAGGTGCCGGAACGGGTTGAAGTTTTTTACTTCACAGCCGGAGATATGTTGCGCGATGTTTTAATCAAAGCTGGGCTAGTGGAGTCGAAGGCTGAATATAAGCGCTTAGTGGACGGGGGTGGTATTACCGTTTTGCCGGATTCTAAGGTTAGTACTCTGACAGCTGTCGCCAGTTCAGATCAAGTTATTCGGGTAGGAAAAAAGAAGTTTATTAAACTGGCCGTTAAAAGAGACGAGTAAGAAAAAAACCGGCCCTAGCGCCGGTTTTTTTCTTACTCGTCGTAGTTGTCGTAGTCAGCTTCATAAGAAGCTTCATCCTCGTCATCATCATCGTAGAGTTCATCTAACTCATCTTCTGTTAGTTCCGAATCCAACAAGTCTTCGTCAAGAATTGGTAGTTCGTCGCTGTTGTTTAAGTTATTCTCGTCATCCATATATTATATTGACTGGCTATGCAATTAATTTATTAAAACTCAGGCGACTTTAAATCAAGTCGAAGATTTTAAATGTTGTAACAAAAGAGATGTGACTTGGCAAATTTTTAATGGCCCCACTGTGGATAATTAAGAGTGTATCCCTTTACTCCAGACTCGACGCTCTCGGTCAGGCGACTACGCTTCTGAGTCTGGAGTAAAGGGATAGAATTGGATAAATATTATTTAAGCCAAGTACTGGCGTGGGCCAGGCCCGCGAGGGCTATGACCATAGCGTCAAATTCATCATCAAGTCGCTTGGTTTCCGGCGGGATGGCCAGTAATTTTTGGGCCATCGCGGTCACTTGTTTTTTATCAGCCCGACCAAAGCCGGTGACCGCCAGTTTAATAGCGGGTGGTGTAAATTCAATCACGGGAATTTTTTTGCTACCAGCGAGGTATAAAATCATTCCCCGAACCTCAGCCACTCGGGTGGCGGTTTTTTGATTTTTGGTGACAAACAAATTTTCAATTGCAATGCCGTCAATAGGTAGTCGGTTTAAAATAGAAACAATCGGCTCTCCCAAGGTGGCCAGCCGGCGAGAAAATTCATCCTGCTTGGCACTGGTAATACAACAACTCTCCAACAAAGTTTCTTTTTGGTGAGGGAGTTTCTGTATTACCGCCAGGCCCAAACGATCATAACCCGGGTCAATCCCTAAAATGAGCATAATTTAGTTTAACTCGGCATTAATAAAAATACGGTTGACATCGTCATGGCTTTCTAAGTCTTCAATTAAAGACTGAACACTGTTTTTTACCGACTCAACCACCGGCATCAGACTGCCGGCTTGCCAACCCTGATCAGTTTTAGTAAAAGCCCACAAGGCAGAGTTGGTGCCACCTAAACTTGCCTGGTGGAGAGATAATAAGTGTTTTATTTCTGGGGTGGTCCGGTTTTTGTTATCGGTGATGCCTTCAATAATCATCGCCACACCACCGGGAGCGAAAGCTTCATAAAGCACCTCTTCCAAATTGGAGTTATTACCCGGGCGCCCTTTCTCGACGGCCCGGTTAATATTGTCAGCTGGCATATTGACCGCCCGGGCTCGTTCAACGGCTGCCCGCAGACCGGGTGAGTTAATGTCACCCCCAGCTTTTTTTGATTCAATAGTGATGGTTTTGCTGTACATAGAAAATAACTTGCTTTTTTTGGCGTCCTCGACGGCTTTTTTATTTTTTATTTTAGACCACTTATTATGTCCGGACATAGTTTGGTGTAAGAAATTAAAAAGAAAAGTGTTAAATGGATTAGGCTGACTAGATATGTTCGGGAGGTTTTAAATTCAAGTGTCCATAACCCCGATTGGTTAAAATGCGACCGCGCGGAGTTCTTTCTATCAAACCGCACTGGATTAAAAAGGGTTCATACACGTCTTCTACCGTAGCTTCTTCTTCTGAGAGGGCGGTGGCCAAAGTGTTTAAGCCGACCGGACCACCGTTAAATTTATGAGCTAAAACTTCCAAGACCGAGCGATCAGCTCCGGATAAGCCCAACTGGTCGATACCTAAAAGATCGAGGGCCTTGGCAATAGTTTCCACTGAGAGCGGTAGTTCCTCAACCTCGGCGTAGTCACGGGCCCTTTTAACCAAGTGGTTAGCAATCCGGGGGGTAAAGCGGCTCCGTTTGGCGATTTCACCGACCGCTTCGTTTTCAATATTAATCCCTAAAATTCTGGCGGATCGCTCAATAATAGTGCTGATTTCCTGGTCGGAATAAAATTCTAGACGATGTACCCCGCCGGAAAAGCGGGAGCGGAGAGGAGCCGATAAGAGGGCAATTCGCGTGGTAGCGGCGACGAGGGTAAAGGGCGGTAGGTCTAGTTGGATTACCCGAGCACCAGGACCCTTGCCGATAATGATATTTAGACTGCCCTGTTCCATGGCTGGGTATAAAACTTCCTCAATCATTTTATTTAACCGGTGAATCTCATCGATAAATATAATATCGCCGGCTTCTAAGTTGGTGAGGATGGAAGCTAGGTCGCCGACCTTTTCTATAGCCGGCCCGGAGGTGGATTTAATTTGGACGCCAAGCTCTTTGGCAATTAGGTAGGCCAGAGTGGTTTTGCCTAAACCGGGTGGACCATAAAACAGGAGGTGCTCGGGCGGGTGCTTACGCCGCCTAGCAGCTTCCAACAGGATACGGAGATTATCTTTAATGTTTTGTTGACCAATATATTCACTCCAGGTTTCTGGGCGGAGGGATTTATCTAAAAAAGTATCTGATTTTAAATCACTACTCCCGAGAGGGGGGATGATGGGTGAGCTACTTGACATATATAAAACTTTATGCTAACATTCTGAAAAGTTGAGTTGGGTGATAGAAAACCAAGCCACCCCTTTACTATTTATCGGCCTTTGCCTATAATAGCATTTTTAGTAAAAAGGGCGACGCGGGAGGCAGAAAGGCTACTTTTCACTCAAAAATCTACTTTGAAAGAATCAAGAACATAAACCTCCAAGCAATTTAGGCTGTTTACAGCTTAACGGGTTTGTTGAAAAGGACGTTTTGGTGGCTCGCTTTATAGCAAGTATGTCTGGAACCATCCTGGCCAATTTACCTAACTTTATTTGCACAAGTAAAGAGATTACTTGGAGGTTTATATTCTTGATGACAAGGAACTTCGGTTAAACCGTTTTTTCGTATAAGTCGATAACTCGACTAAGTTCACGTAGGGAAGTCAGCCCGGCCAAAACTTTCATAATTCCGTCTTCACGCATATCGAGGATGCTTTGTGGTAAGGCGGCGAGCCAAATATCGCGCTCATTCGGATTTTGGGCGCAAACCTCGGCAATAGCTTCATCCATCACAATGGCTTCGTAAATCCCTTGGCGGCCTTTGTAGCCGGTATTATTACACTCTCGGCATTTACCCGGGGACCACATTTTAGTAGTTTGAGCCGGCGTAAAGTCGGGTTTTTTCTTTTTAATCCCGGCCACCACTTCGTTAATAAGCTTCTCTTCGCTATCGCTCAGAGGAATTTCAATTTTACACGTTGGACACAAGCGACGAACTAGGCGCTGAGCGATGGAGAGAGTGAGGGCCGAACTAATAATCTTACTGTTTACCCCCAAGTCGATCAGACGGGGAATGGTGCCGGCTGCATTATTGGTGTGTAGAGTGGAGAAAACCAAGTGGCCGGTTAAGGCGGAGTTGATGGCAATCTTGGCGGTTTCCGAGTCGCGGATTTCGCCCACCATTATAATATCCGGATCTTGGCGCAAAGCACTACGCAAGCCGGATAAAAAGGTGTAGCCCTTGTCTCGATTTACTTGAGTTTGGTTGATTCCTTTCAAGTGATACTCAATCGGGTCCTCAATCGTGATGATTTTAGATTCTGGATCATTAACTTCACGCAGAAAAGAGTAAAGCGTCGTGGTTTTGCCGGAGCCGGTAGGTCCGGTTAGTAGCACCAAACCATTAGGCTTGTGAATTTCGCGTTTAAAGATTTCTAGGAGGTCGTCGGGAATCCCGAGGTGATTAAAGGTGGTTTGAATGTTTTTCGGATTCAAAACTCTCATCACAATGGATTCGCCATAGGCGCCGGGAATGATGGAAGTTCGAATTTCGATGTTGGTTTCATCACCCGCCCCAATGGAAAACCGTCCATCTTGGGCCGACTGCTTAACATTAAGCTTTAAACCCGAGACCAACTTAATCCGCGATAGAATCGGCCGATAAATCAGTGGGTTAAAGGAGGCCGCGTCTTGCAGGACGCCGTCAATGCGGTAACGCAAGCGAATACCTTCTTCTTCCGGTTCGATATGAATGTCTGAAGCGTCGATAGCCAGAGCGCCGGAAAGAATAATTTCCAGGATGGTGGAAATCCCGCCTTCGCGCACGACGCGCACCCCTTCATCACCAATAGCCTTGGTGATATCGTCTAACTCCTTAAATTCTTCCAGGAAGGCGGTGATATTGTCATTGGAAATATCAATCATTCCGGCCTCAGTTTTTTTGGTGTCAGACACTTCGGCATAACGCTCGTAAGCTCGGTCTAAGCTATTGGTGGAAGTGAGGTAAACGGTTAGTTGGTAGTTTTTTTGCTTCAAGTCTTCCAGAATGCTTTTAAGTTTATCGTTGTTGGGCGAGATGACGGCGATAAAAACCTTTTTACCAATCACCTTGAAAGTGGCGACCCCGGCCTCCCTAGCCACTACCTCGGGAATTAATTTAAGAGCATCGGTATTTATTGATGTTTTTGAAAGATCGATGTAGGGCAGAGAGTAACGCTGCGACAATACCTGAGCTAGTTCCTCGGCTTCTTTCAAATGTAATTCTTCTAAGCGTTTTTCTTGCTTTTCTTCATTGAAAGTAGGCGACATTACTATCTATTGTACTTGCTTGTCGGCGTAAACACAATTTCACAGTCGAGCGGTATTACTAAGTTTATTCCTAGCACTCGAATTTTAGGCAAGCAACATTGACGCTGTGGATGAAAAAAGTCATAAGACTTTAAATTGTGAAAAACCGTTAAGTTAGAAGGTTTGCGTCGGGGTTGTTTAAACTTTCAAAACATTTTTTAATAAATTTTTATTGGGTGCCGAGAATACCCCGTCCACTTTGTGGCGGGGATGGGAGGCAAAGTGATATGGAACGGCGGAGCCGTTTCTTCTTCCCCGCCTGCTAGCGCCTGAGCGAAGCGATGGCGGGCAGGCAAAAAACCAGCCCCGTTGCCGTCCGCGAGTACCGCGGGGCTTTGCCCCAGGGATCGACGGACGGACTGGTTTATAAAACCTACCTATCTTGTACGACTGGCCGGATAGGTAAGTGCGAAGAGCTCAATTCTACGGTCAAGGTGACACCTTGACCGTAGAATTGAGCTGATTATGAGAAGGTTTGAGCTAAAAGAGGGCGACCTGGTAGGCCTTGACAAATTGCTGTTGATTGTGATATAATAAACCTAGAGTAACTAAATATGGCCTATCTTAGGCCTCAACTGGGAGGACTTTAACATGAGTAAGTTCGTTGGATTGATGTTGGTGCTCGCGGTGTTGGTTAGTGGTGGGTGTGCCTCGACAGGTAGTGGTATGACGTACCACTACCGGAATGGACAGTATGTCCAACCGGGGAATACTGTTGTGGTTTATGAGGATCCCCGCGATCAGGTCATGCTGCGTCGGCAAGATGCCTATGAGCGTGATCAAGCCCACGACCGAGCGATGGACTGGGCGCGGCTGGACGAGCAACGTCGGCGGGACGAGGATCGCGCGGCCGAGCGGGCTGCGCGGGAACAAACGCGTCAGCTTCAAACTATCTCGCGTGAAGCGAGAGAGTGGGCGGAATTTCGCCACGACGTGCGGGTGGAAAACCGCCAGCTCGAGTCACAACCCATTGTGATCGAGCGGCCCAGTCGTCCGCGTCCAATCGGGCCGACGACGCGCCCGCATGTCGAGACGCGGTCGCGCTCGGTGTCTACGCCCAGTGTGAGCCGGCGCACCACCCCGGCGCCCAGCCGGAGTGTGGAGCGAGCCCCGTCTCGCTCGGCCGACGCGGCGCACCTGCCGGCCCTGCCGAAGCAGCACACGCCACCCCCGCCAGGGCCACGGAAGTCATCCTCGGACCGCGTGGTCCGAGGCCCCCAGCGATAAATTGTTCTGTGGATAGCGCGCAAGAGTCTTTAGACCCTTGCGCGCTTTTTTGTTACCAGAGGTCAGCGTGGGCAAAGGGAGTCCTTGTGCTACAATTTTGGTTATGGAAACGATCACGAAAAGTCTAGCGGAAACCAAGCAACTGGCGGCTGATTTTATAAATGAGCTATCTCCCGGAGTTGACCGGGCCACGGTGGTGGCCCTGCGGGGTGACTTGGGGGCGGGTAAAACTGCGTTTACGCAAGGGTTGGCCGAGGCGCTCGGAATTATCGAGACGGTTATTAGTCCGACTTTTGTGATTGAAAAAATTTATGATTTGCCACTCGGGTCAAAATTTAAGCGCCTGATCCATATTGATGCCTATCGGCTGGAGCGAGTGGAAGAGCTGGTCCAACTAGGTTTCGCCGATTTGTTATCCGAGCCTGGCCATTTAATAGTTATCGAGTGGCCGGAGCGAGTGGCGGATGTTTTACCGGCGGAACTGGTGAATATTGATTTTAAATTTATTGACGACACCACTAGAAGTATTAGTTATGGCCACTAAAAAATACAGTCAGAAACTGGTTTTATTTGATGCTCACGCTATTTTGCATCGGGCCTATCATGCCTTGCCCGATTTTGTGTCGGCCGCGGGTGAGCCGACCGGTGGCTTATATGGCTTGGCTTCCATGCTTTTAAAAATAATCCAAGAGTTAAAGCCCGACTATATGGCCGCTTGTTACGATTTGGCTGAACCTACCTTTAGGAAGAAAGTTTACGATAACTATAAAGCTGGCCGAGCCAAGGCGGATGAGGCCTTGGTGGCTCAGATGAATCGCTCACGCGATATTTTTACCGCTTTTGGGATTCCTATTTACGATGCGGTGGGTTTTGAAGCGGACGACATTATCGGCACTATCGTTGAGCAAACTAAAGCTAAAAAAGATTTGCAGGTGGTGATCGCCTCAGGGGATATGGACACTATGCAGTTGGTAACCGGGGACCAGGTGTTGGTTTACACTCTAAAGCGGGGTTTAAACGATACTATTTTGTATGACGAAGAGAGTGTTCGCGCCCGCTTTGGCTTTGCGCCGGAATATTTAACCGACTTTAAGGGTTTACGGGGCGACCCGTCTGACAATATTATTGGTATCTCGGGCATTGGAGAGAAAACCGCTACCACTTTGATTCAAGAATTTGGTTCGATTGAAAAAATTTATAAAACCTTGGGTCAGAAGAAAGGTGGGGAGCAAAAGTTTTTGGACGCCGGTATTAAACCGCGGATTATTAGCTTGTTGAAGGAAGGTGAAGAGGAAGCCCTTTTTTCCAAAACCTTGGCCACTATCAGGCGTGATGCCCCGATTGAGTTTACTCTGGCCGGTGACTACTGGCGGGATACACTAGATTTTGGAGGGGTGGAAAAAACTTTTCAGGAATTGGACTTTAAAACTTTGCTGGCTCGAGCCCGGGCGGTGTTGACTGATAAGAAAGTGGTGGCCCCCGAGGATCAAGTGGAGGTAAAAGTGGACCCCTCGCTGTGGCGCCAGGCAGCGGTGGCGTGGTGGATTTTGGATTCCAATCAAACCAACCCCGACCTGGCTGACCTGCTGAATTATACCGGTAAAAAAACCCTCGAAGAGGCTTGGCCGGCTTTAATGGCTGAATTAAAAGAAAAAAGTTTGCTGGCGGTTTATCAAGAAATTGAAGAGCCACTGCTACCGATTTTAAAACAGGCCGAACAGCGAGGTATTTTGGTGGATGTAAAATATTTAGCCGGACTGTCGAAAGATTTTCACGGTCAACTTAAAAAGTTGGAGCAACAGATTTTCACGGTGGCCGGTCAGGAATTTAATCTAAACTCACCGCGCCAATTGGGAGAAATTTTGTTTGATAAACTTATGGTATCGACGAAGGGTTTGAAAAAAACAGCCGGTGGGGCCCGCTCGACCAGGGAGTCGGAGCTTCTTAAACTTCAAGCCGCCCATCCGATTGTGACCGATATTCTTAAATACCGGGAGCTACAAAAATTAGTCTCCACCTATTTGGATGCGATTCCTAAGTTGGTTGATGAGCAAAACCGCCTCCACTCCAAGTTAAATCAAGCCGGTACCACCACTGGTCGGATGTCTAGCACTGACCCCAATTTACAAAATATACCTTCCAGTGACGCTTACGGGGCGGCTATTCGCCGCGGTTTTGTGGCGACCCCGGGTCATGTGTGGGTGGCCGGAGACTACTCGCAAATCGAATTGCGGGTGTTAGCTTTATTGTCCAAAGATTCGCAACTGCTGGAAATTTTTAAAACCGGCCAAGATGTCCACCGGTCGGTGGCCTCTCTGGTGTTTGGGGTAGCCCCCGAAGAAGTTACTAAAGATATGCGTCGGCAGGCTAAAGTGATTAACTTTGGGATTATTTACGGTATGGGAGTTAATGCTTTGCGGGCCAATCTCGGTTCGACCCGGGAGGAGGCTCAAACTTTTCACGACAACTATTTCCAGCAATTTGCCGGGGTGCGGGAGTATTTTGATACGGTGATTGCGGCGGCTTACACTAGTGGTTACACTGAGACCATGTTTGGGCGGCGGCGTTATTTCCCTGGGCTTAAATCTAAACTACCCTTTGTGCGGGCTCAAGCGGAGCGGGCCGCTTTTAACGCTCCGATCCAAGGCACCGAAGCGGATATTGTGAAGCTGGCGACCATTAGGATTGATGAGTCTCTCCGCCAAGCAGGGCTCATTAATCAGGCCCATTTCTTACTTCAAGTTCATGATGAGTTGATCTATGAGGTCGAACAGCCTGTGGTTGATCGGGTGCGGGTGATTATTGAAAAAGAAATGAAGGGGGTTTTAACCGCGGAGATCCCCCTAGACGTAAATATTGAAACCGGGCCCAGTTGGGGTCAGTTGCAAGAGGGCTAAAGTTGGGGTTTAATTATCCACATGGGCTTAAATGTTGAAAATAAACCACGGAAATGGTAGTGTTTAATTATTGACAATCAAGGAAAGGTCGATTACTAAACAACTAAAGCAATTATGTCCAAAAATGTAATCATTGCTATCGTTGTAATTGTTATCATTATTGCTGGTGTTATCTGGTACATGGGTCAGAACGATACTCCAGTTGATGCAATTGACAACGAGGCTGAAGTGATTGATGTGACCGGTGATGCTGGTGCTGGTTCTTTCGTAACTGAAGGTGCTGACGCTGGTGCTGCGGAAGGTGAAGTTGATGCCGCCGCTGAAGCTCAGATCTAACTCAACAAAAAATTAAAAACCCCGCTTACAAACAATTTAAGCTTAAATTGTTTGTAAGCGGGGTTTTTGTAATGTTAGGATAAGGTTATGAAACAGACCCCAACCTTTACCCAGCAAGTTTATCAAGTGGTAAAACATATTAAACGCGGCCAAACCCTAACCTACCAAGAGGTGGCGCGTTTGGCGGGGAATCCCCGGGCCTGCCGCGCGGTGGGGATAATTTTAAGTAAAAATTATAATCCCAGCATTCCCTGCCACCGGGTGGTGCGTTCCGACGGTGGGGTGGGCGGGTACAATCGGGGAGGTCCTAAGGCTAAAGCCAAGTTACTTTCATCGGAAAAAACCAAATGACTCTAGACGAAAAACATCAGGGCTTAAAAGAGATTAAGGATGAGCTTTTAAATTTAACGAGCTCGCCTTTATATGAGTATCGGCAAGCCAATAAATATTATCCGGTCATTGGTGAGGGTAACCATGAGGCGAGGGTTATGTTCGTGGGTGAAGCGCCTGGTAAAAACGAGGCTTTAACCGCTAAACCTTTTTGTGGCGCCTCGGGACGGATTTTAGACGAGCTTTTAAACTCGATTGGTTTAAAACGGTCCGATGTGTACGTGACCAATATTGTTAAAGACCGGCCGCCGGCCAATCGCGACCCTAGTCCGGAGGAAATAATTTTTTACGGACCTTTTCTGGATCGACAAATTGAGATTATCGAACCTGAAATTATTGCCACCCTGGGACGCTTCTCGATGAAATATATTTTAGACAAGTTTGATTCGTCGGAAAGGTTGCGTTCGATTGGTGAGCTTCACGGTCGAGTTATTCCGGGTTCCCTTAAAGGGCTCGCGATGTCGGTATTACCGCTTTACCACCCGGCCGCTGCTATTTATAACCAAGCTCTTAAAAATACTTTGTTTAAAGATTTCCAAGTCTTAAAAGTTCTAACATAAGCCTATGTTATACTAAATTTTATGGCCCAAACCCTCTCGCTGGTATCGTGGAATGTTAACGGCGTGCGCGCCGCTGAGCGCAAAGGTTTTATTGACTTTATGTTAGCCGGGCGCTACGACCTAGTGGGTATTCAAGAAACCAAGACCCACGATTCTTCGCACTTGTCAGAAAATTTACTTCACCCCGATGGTTATAACTCTTATTGGCATTGTTGTACTCCCAAGAAAGGTTATAGTGGTGTTGCGGTTTACTCCAAATTGGTACCACATAAAATTGTAACAGATTTTGGCACTAGCTTATTGTCACAGGAGGGGCGGGTGATTGAACTTCATTTTGAAAAATTTGTCTTGTTAAATGTTTATTTTCCGAATGGGGGAGCTAGTGCCGAGAGACTCAAGTATAAACTGGATTTTTATCAGGAGTTTACCAAGCATCTAAAAAAACTTCAAAAAATCCAACCTAATATTATATTTTGCGGTGACGTGAACACGGCGCATCAAGCTATCGACTTGGCGAGACCCAAGCAAAATGAGAATACCTCCGGCTTTATGCCCGTGGAGCGGGCCTGGCTTGATCAGTTTACCGAGTTGGGCTTTGTGGACACCTTTCGCCTAAAGCACCCGCAGATGGTTAAGTATAGTTGGTGGGATCAAAAAACTCGCTCGCGCGAGCGAGGGGTGGGGTGGCGGATCGACTACTTTTATGTTTCAACTTCTTTGGCTAAGAGAGTGGTCCAGGCCGATATTTTGGATGAGGTTTTGGGTTCAGATCATGCGCCAATTTTACTTACCCTAAAGTTGTAACTTGGGTCTAATAAATTATGCTTTACGTATTTTACGGATCAGACCGAGCCAAATGTTTAGCTTATACGGCTAAATTTTTAACGGCGGTGCACCACAAGCGGCCCGAGGCTGAACACTTTATATTTAATGAAGATAATTTTGACAGTCGGGTGGCCAGTGAGCTGGTGTCGGCTCAAGGTTTGTTTGAGGCTAAACATATAGTGGAGTTAAGGGATATTTTAGCTCAGCCGAATGGGCTGGAGTGGCTAGAGGCGGAGCTTCCCGGTTTAGTACAGGCTGAACATATTTTTGTGGTGGTGGAGACCAAAATTTTAGCCCTACTTAAGAAAAGGTTGACGGAGGCCGGGGCTCAGTTGAAAGAATTTTCGGCGGTAACGTCTAAAGCCAAGCGAGACAATTTTATTTATTCCATTGGCGATGCTTTCGGTGAAAGAAATCGTCAAAAGTTATGGCTGACTCTAGCCGAAGCCAAATTGCGGGGCTATGTGGCCGAAGAGGTGTTTTGGCAGTTGTGGGGGATGGTGGTCAACTTGAGTCTAGCCGCCGGGGAGCCGGATAATCAAAAATTGCCGGTGGCGCCGTTTGTGGCTTCCAAGTTGCGCCGGTTTGGCCGTAATTATACCGAAGCGGAGTTGCTGTCGATAATGGGCGAGTTGTTGGTTTTATATCATGAGACTAGGCGTCGCAGTCGTGATTTGGACGTGGCGCTGGAGCGGTGGGTGTTGGGGGTGTAGACTAGGTGAAATTTTTAAGGTAGAATAATTTGCGTTTAAACTCTTTTGCCCCGTTAGCTCAGTTGGTAGAGCAGTCGCCTTTTAAGCGAACGGTCGCAGGTTCGAATCCTGCACGGGGCACAAAATGAAGACGCCGCTAGGCGTTTTTATTTTGTGCCCCGTGAGCAAGTCAACTGGCCTACTCCGAGTCCGGACGGCTTTAGGACTTGGCTTGCGTCAGGATTCGAAAGACCCCGCCCTGTGCACAGGGCGGGGTACCCGTTCGTACCTTGCATGGCAGGCGAGTCGCCCTGCTGGCTTAGGCGCTGGCGGGCAGGTAGGGACAGAATCTTGCACGGGGCATCAAGTTTACTTCTAGTTTAATTCCTGATAGTTTCAAAAGATGAAACGAAAAGTTTTTTTAATTCTTTATAACATCCGTTCAGCCTACAATGTGGGGGCGATTTTTCGGACGGCGGACGCGGTGGGGATAGTAAAAATATTTCTTATCGGTGTCACCCCATGCCCTGTCGACCGGTTTGGTCGGGTGAATTCGCGAATTGCTAAAACAGCCTTAGGGGCGGAAAAATCTGTTTCCTGGACTTATCATAAAACCATTGCCTCCATTCTGGTCAAACTTAAAAAAGCCGGCCTTAAAACGGTGGCTTTAGAGCAAACGGACCACTCAGTCGATTACCGGAAACTAAAGCTAAAGGGTAGTTGGGCTTTAGTCTTAGGTGAAGAAACTAAGGGTTTACCCACGTCAGTTTTAAATAAATGCGATCTTATTACCGAAATCCCCATGAGGGGGAAGAAAGAGTCGCTCAATGTTTCAGTGGCGGCCGGGGTAGCCTTGTTTGGCCTGATTTAAGTCTGGGAGTATAATCAATTTATGAAGAAGAAAACTCCAGAATCCAAGGCCAATAAAGGAGCACCTAAGAAAGACCAATATACGGTCGTGTTGGAAGATCTGCGTTCGCAGTTCAAAATATTCGGTGAGGGGCTGTTAGGATTAAACCAAAAGGTGGAGACTAAATTTAGTGTTGTCGAGAAAAAATTAGATAGTCATACCGAACGGATGGGGCAGATACTGTTAGACCTGGCAGATATTAAATATGAAACGAAACAAAAAGTGGATCGACAAGAATTTGCCCGTCTGGAAAAGAGGGTGATAATGTTGGAGCGAAAGGTGAAATAGACTTAAGTAGACTCAAAAATTGCTAAGAATGCGGCTATGAATAGGGATATTCTGAGCTGGGTGTATCTTGATAAGGTATTAAAATAAGTGTATTATCTTATGCAGATAAGTTCTCTGGCGGTTTTTCCACCAAGGATAACTTAAACTACTATTACTAAATAGAGTAACACTGGGAGATAATTCTATGAGTATAGTGATTTTGGGCAATGCAAAACATCTCATAAATTTGGCTGATCATAAAGGCCTCACCGAAGAGGCTTGTGACGACCTTGTTCAAACTGGACTTCAAGCTGATCTCTACGAGGCGGCCGTGGTGGGAAAGTTGAAGAGGGTGGATCGCTTTGCGTTTCGTCAGCTACTTGGTCTGGTGGCGAAAATTTGCAAGATTGTCGTGGATTATACTATGACTCTCGAGCAGATGGTGATCGCTGGTTGTTACGACTTGGTCGACCTCAACATTACCCCGGATCTTTTCGAAGTGGAGGGGGAAGGGCAAGTGGAGCTTGAGCCTGAGCTGGTCCACTTCGGTCATGATAGGTCGTCCGAGGTGGTGCTGGCCGAGCTCGAGAAACGTGGTTTGCGCCCCGGCACACTCGCGGAATTGCTTGCTTTTGGGGCGACTTGCCCCGAGGTTCAACAAGAGTTTCTGGTTGTCGCTCTTGGCTCTAGTGCGGAGGTGTGTGGTGACCGTCGTGTGCCTTTCCTCGACGGGAATGACTCGCGGCGCGTCTTGAGCTTGGGTTGGTTCGAAGATGGCTGGGGTGGCAATTGCCGGTTTCTCGCTTTTCGCAAGTAGAGAATTAGCCCCCGATTCGTTTTGACGAATCGGGGGTTTCATTTTTTTATTTCTGACACTTTCTATAACAACTAGTCACTTAGTGTGGTTAGGTTTTTTGAAATTATGGGTAGATAAAAAGCCGACACTAAATTCAACACCCTCCTTCCTGCCCCGTATCAGGGCCCGTCCCTAGTTGGCGGTTCTAGGCTTAGGGTAACTTCAGTTGGTTAAACTAAAGGTGAATTTGTGTCGGCTTTTACTATTAAAGCATAGTAAATTAATGTTTTCTATCTCGAACTGTGACGAAAAAATGAGGGCCCTTTGGTCTATATCATTTTTGACATTTACTGCAAAAATGAGTGCCCCGGCCGGCATGTTTAGTTTTCGAAATTAGGTTGCCACATTGTTTGCAGGCTAAGCCCGCGCGGCCGTACACATTTAAGTAGGGGACAAAGCCACCTTTGGTGCCGTCGGCTCGGACATAATTGCGGGCCGAAGTCCCTTTCTTTTTGATGGAGAGTTTTAAAACAGCCACAATCTCTTGGTGAAGTTTTGTTAAATCTGATCTTGATAAAGTATGAACCGGACGCGTGGGTAGAACACCGGTCTTAAAGCAGGCTTCATCCACATAAATGTTGCCTAAGCCGGCGATCAGCTTTTGGTCTAGCAGGGTGTGCTTAAGAGTGCGGTTGGGGTACTTGGTGATTAGGTTGGTAAAAATGGTCAAACTAAAATCTTTAGCCAGTGGCTCCACGCCGTGCGGGCTAAGAATGATTTCTTTTTCTGATTCAGTCACCAATTTAAGCCAGCCAAATTTACGCATATCGTTGAAATACAAAACTGACCCGTCTTGGAAGTGGAATTCGGCGTGGGTGTGTTTGTGGGGCAAATTATGACCACCGCCGGGCTGGGGGTGGCCGCCGATTACTGCTTGGCCGATTTTAGGCATCCAAATAAGTTGGCCGGTCATTTTGAGGTGAATCAGTAAAAATTTCTTGGCTTTAGCTTTGGGTTTAGATAAATTTATTACGATAATTTTGGCTCGGCGGGAGACTTTCTCGATGGACCAAGTTTTTAAGCCACTACCAAAATCTTCCGCCGAGAGCGGTAAAATCATTTTGGGCACACGGACCACAACCTTTTTAATAACGTGGTTTTTTAAAACACGGTTGAGGTCACGGGCCACCGTTTCAACTTCGGGTAGTTCGGGCATTTACCCTGTTAAGTAAGATTTGACTCTATTTCTAATAAAACGTTTTCCATATGTGGTTTTTAAATATTTTTCTCTATAGGTAGCGTCATGTTGATTCAAACAAGCCTCATAATAAATTAGTTTTAAGGGTCGTCTACTGCTAGTAGAATTTACTAAACCATCACAGTGATCGTCAAATCTTAACTTTAAATTTTTTGTAAAACCTGTGTAAAATTTTTTATCCAGTTGAGATTGGAGAACGTATGTAAAGTACATAATATTTTTGAAAAAATTTAAAGTTTACTAAACAGGGTGAATTTTTAGCGGGGAAGGCGAGCTTTATAAAATCATCGCCCCGCCTCGCTTTTACTGTTAATTATTTTTTCAACACGCGGGGCCGTATAGGCCATTCCTTACGTTACGCGCGAAGCGTGTTGGCTAAAATTCTACCACACCACACTGGGTTACCTCTTACTTTAAATTGAAAAGGTAAAAAGCGAGGCGGGGTATCTAAGCTATTTCTGTTCACTTCGTTCTTTTAGTACCATCTCCAGCTCCTCCCGTGCCACCTCGGCGTCGCTCCACAGTTCTTTGGTACCACCCGCTCTCATAATATAAGGGTCGGTGCCCTTGCCGGTAATTATCACCACCGAGTCGCCTGTAGCACTTTTAAGTGCTACTCGGATAGCTTCTCGTCGGTCCATAATGATCTTTTTAGGGGTACTGGTGACGCCGGTGGCCACTGCCTCGGCAATTTGGCGTGGGTCTTCGTCGTAAGGGTCTTCATCCGTCACAATCACTAAGCTCGCATACTTGTTGGCCAGGCCGCCCATGATAGTTCGGCGGTCCCGGTCTCGCCCCCCACCGGTGCCGCCCAATACCGCAATTATTTTATGGTCTTTATAAATCTCGTAAACTTTTTTCAGGGAGTCGGCGGTGTGGGCGTAGTCGACAATTACTTTAAAATTTTGCCGTCGGGCCAAAGTTGGATCGGAGCTGGTGACAAGCTCTAGCCGGCCGGGGACACCAGTAAATTTTTCTAAAGCCTTTTTTATTTTTTCCGAATCAACATTTTCATGTTCGGCATAAGCGACAGCGAGTAAGATATTATACAAATTAAATTCGCCCACCAGTTTGGTTTGGATTTTTTGATTTTTATATGTAAAGAAAAGTCCGTCGGCTAGCAGAGTGTGAGGGCTAGCATCTACTAGGTGAGTGGAGACTTGAGTCACATTTTTAAGCTGGCGAAAAACCTCAAGTTCTGGATCGTCACCATTGGTGACTAAAACTTTGTGGGGTTTCGACGAGCGAGTCAAAGCTTTGGCTATTTTTAGTTTAGCTTCGCGGTAGTTGGCGTAGGATCCATGCGATTCAATATGCTCGGGCGACAAGTTGGTAACCAAGAGAGCGTTAAGGGTAATAAATTTGTGGCGCCACTGTTTAACCCCTTCCGAACTCATCTCGATAATAATATAGTCACAACCGGCTTCTACTGCTTCTCGAATTTTCTTTTGCAGAAAGAAACGTCCTGGGGTGGTCATTTTAAGCCGATTGGGCTCGGAGTCATTTCCCACTTTAAACCGGACTGTTGACACTAAGGCGGTAGTAAACTCGGCCTCTTCTAAAATAGCGTTTAAAATTTCGACAGTGCTAGACTTACCCTTGGTGCCGGTGACGCCCACTACTTTTATGTTTCGCGACGGGAAACCATAACGCAGGGCGCCCACCAGGGACATCTTATAATGGTACAGTGACAGCATCCAAGTCGGGGTAATTTTTTTTAGTTGGAGTTTAAGTTGGCCCATAATTTAGCGGAATTTTTTTGCGGTGACATAGGCATAATACCATAGCCTGGAAATAGGGAGATCATACAAGGGGCCATAATCTTTGATGTGGCCGGGGAACTTTTGTTTAAAAGCGGTTAAGTCCACCCAGGAAGGATTTTGATCTTCACCGAAACTAATCCCGCCGAAACTATAAGTCGTGGCTCCTTGGCGCTTGGCTTCAATAAAGCCGGCCCAGTGAGCTAAGTAGGAAGCTAGCTGGTCACGATGGACGGTCGTCGAGCCACCAAAAACGTGAAGGGCGGTGGGACTACCGGTGGTGATCAAGTTCATGACTAGGGGAATGCCGTTGAAAGAGGCTTTCACGATAAAGCCGCTCTGATTCCGGCTGGTTTCACTCAAAACTTTTTCATAATAAGACTTAGGGTGAAGGCGGAAGTTGTTTCGCTTGCTGGTCTCAAGGACAAGTTGGTAAAAGTTATTGAGTTCACTGGTTAAGTTTTCGTTAATGATTTCCGTTACCGTGCCGCGTTTCTGGGCGGTACGAATAGAGTAGCGTGTGTCTTTAGACATACGGTTAAACCAATCAGTTTCACTGCCGATTAAATCCATAATCCACTCGTAGCGAGGCTGGGTTAGAGTTGAGTGGGCAGCAAAGGCCGGAGCGGTCTTAAAGCCATTTTTGTTTAGGGCACTCTTGGTCCAGTCTTTGATTTGGGGATCAAGACGGACAAAGACCGCTTTATCTTCTCGGGCCAGTTTAAAGAGTTCCTCTTTAAATAACTTTATTACAGTTGGGTTCAAATCGGAGGGGTCTAAAACAATCGGTCCGTGTGGAATATAGATTTGAGTGTGACGTCTTATTAGGGGAGCAGTAAGGGCTTGCCACCATAATATGGGCCGGTCGTTGTCTTTTAAGACCAAGCGGCGTACTTTAAAACCGCGCTCAATTTGCCACTGACCAAAAAGCTCAGATTGGGTAAAGTGTGCCTCGGCCTCAGCTTTATTTGGCCACGGCTCGTTATTTGTAATATTTGAAATAGTTAAGCGACCCATAGTGAATTAACTTTTGCGACCACTGCTTAGCCAGCGTAAGGCCTCTTTTATTTTTTTATCAGTTGAGGTTATATCGTTAGATATATTTTTGAGGGCCTCACGAATTTCCTTCGGCTGATAGCCAAGCGACAAAAGGGCGGCCGCTACATCACTGTCAGCATCCAGTAAGCCTATTTCACCGTCAGCTAAAGACCCTAGTTTATCGCGTAGTTCGATAATAATTTTTTCGGCACTTTTGCGGCCAATACCTGACACTTTGGTCAGATACTCTGTATTATTGGTTAAAATAGCTTGTCTTAAGGTGGTCGGCGGAGCCAGAGACAGAATAGCTAAGGCGCTTTTGGGGCCGATGCCAGAAATGCCGATCAAGAGTTTAAAGTAGGTTAGTTCCTCCCGATCAGTAAATCCAAAAAGCTCCAACGCATCTTCTCGTACCGCTAGATGTGTCCACAGGCTTAGCGACTGACCGAGGGCGAGCACGACTAAGACGTGAACCGGTAAATAGACGGAGTAACCCACGCCGCTTACCGAAATAATGGCAATTTTGTCGTCAAAATGTGTGACATCTCCTTTTAAGTAGCCAATCATAAGGTAATCATAGCATGTTCCGAATCGACCGCTAAACCGGTAAAACCACCAAATACTCCTTTAGTCTTAATAAAGATCAATAATATTGTTCTAAGCCACCCTTGCATTTTCACGGAAGATGCGGTATCGTTCTGTCTATGCCTATCACGACTTCAGCCAAAAAGGAATTGCGCAAAGGTGCTCGCAAGCGAGTTTTTAACGATGCTCGCAAAAAAGCGATGCGTGAACAAGTAAAATCTGTTAAAAAAGTACTAACTATTAATAAGGATGTTGCCGGCGCCGAAGCGGGCCTCTCGGCTGCCTATCAAGCTATCGACAAAGCGGCTAAGCGGGGAGTAATCAAAAAAAATACTGCCGCTCGCAAAAAGTCACGTTTGGCTAAAATGATAAAGAAAGCTAAAGCGATCGTCTAAATTAAAAAACTTAAACTCCAACAAAAAACCTGTCACTGACAGGTTTTTTGTTTGCTACCTACTAGGTTGGTAATTAGCTACTGGTAGGGGGGGCTTGCCAGGATTTTCTTTCGACTCAAAATTTGGCCGTCGCCAAATTTTAGTCTAGGTACTGTACGAATAGAGTGGTGCTCTCATCAGGAATCTCACCTTTCGGAAACCCTGTGCCTCCGCTAAAGCTTCAGCGACACGCGGACGGTTTTCCGACGAGCTTCGCTCTGCCTTCCTCCACGGGAAAACTACAGTTTTCCCGACCCCTTTCGAGTTCGAATCCTGGTCAGATCCACCCATTTCATTCGTGTGCTCTCACCAGGATTCGAACCTGGATTACCAGCTCCGCAAGCTAGCGTTCTATCCATTGAACTATGAGAGCAAAATGTTAAACACCCTATACTTAATTATACCGAAACTTTTGTTGGCCTACATCTCGCCCCGTCAGGTTTGCGAACTGGTGAGCTATCTGACTTGGGGTCCATTGAACTATGAGAGCAAATCGTTTTTCTTAATCAGCCCTAAAAAACTAGCACATTTTAAGTTAAAACCCAAGACTGTCGGCTAAAATATCAATTAAAGACTCTTCATAAGGCTCTTCTGGAAGGAATTTGGCTAAAATTGCTCTAATTTCTTCTGGTTCTGCATCACCTAAAGGGATGATAATGTGGGGCATAAACAAGCGATCGGATTCGATAACTAGTTTAAAGGGATAATCGTCATCTTTAATGGAAAAGGATTTTAGGGCTTTGAATGGATAGAGGTCATCTTTAGCTTTTATGCCTCGATTGGTAATACTAAAGTGAACCAGCTCTGGGACCCGCGCCCCGTAAAGCATGACTGTTAAAGTGCCGATCAATAAAATGATGGCCAGGAGGAAGTTCTTAAATACGATTGAGAGAATGATGCCTAGGAGTCCGGCCAAGCCCACAATCCAAAACCAATTAGAACTTTTTTCGTAGTGAATGTATTCGTAATCTAGCCACTCGGTAGCGGGGCCGCTCGTGCTTTTTTCTGGTGATGAATTTTGCTCTTCCATTATTTACATTGTAGCAACGCCCCTGGTCAACCGCAATAAAAAAGTGTTCATTTTTTAGCCCAAAATTTTTTGTCACGGGTAATGGATGACTTTGAGATAATTAAACACTTGCATTATAATGATGGGAAATATGATAGTGGTTTTTTCTAAATAAATGACAATCCTCGAACGGCTGGCCCTCTTTTTTGTACTGGTTAGTTTAATTACCGCCTCGGCGACTTTAGCGGTGGCTTATTACGGGCCGGAGGCTATTGTGGCTAAAGTTTCAAATTATACGGCTGTCTCTTCCTCGGTGAGTTTGGCGGCTACCGCTTTCCCAACTCCAGCTGTGGATATTGAGTACCAGCCGGCACCGATGGCCCCGATTTTTGCCGAACCATCCGAACGCTTTATTCGTCCTTTTACTACGGCTAAAAAAGAACTATTGGAATCGGGGGTGGAGTTTATTGAAGTTAATTTTTCGACCAAACAAATTCACCATTTTCGTCCCAATGGCACTGTGGGCACTACTTCTATTATGGCGGTCGGTGATCCGCAGGGCTGGGGCGGTACACCGGCCGGCCTTTACTCAGTATTGGATAAAAACGAACGCACCTTTTCCGCTTCAGCCGAAGCTTATATGCCTCAGGCTGTGCACTTGTACGGCAAGTACTTCATCCACGGTGAGCCCTATTATGCTAGTGGCGAGAAAATAGTGTCTGATGTCTCCGGGGGTTGTATTAGATTATCCGATACGGACGCACCAGCCTTTTTCAACAAGGTGTCCAAGGGCTTACCGGCTTTGGTGGTAGACCTAGATTATGACGATAATTTTAAATATAAAGCTAGTCGGACGCGTCCCACTTTGGCTCTAACGGCTAAAAGTTACTTAGTGGCTGATTTGGATTCTGGCGAAATATTAATTGATAAAGATAGCACCACTGTCCGACCGATAGCCTCGATTACCAAACTAATGACCGCGACGGTGGTAGCTGAGCATATTGATTTGCGCCGAAATATTTTAGTGACCGACACTATGTTAGAGCGAGGTTTTGGGGAAACCAGTGGCCTCCTAGCTGGCGTTAATTACCGGATTGTGGAGTTGTTTTACCCACTTCTAACCGAGTCGTCCAATGATGCGGCGGAAGTTTTGAGTGAATTTTTAGGACGTGGCCACACTTTAACTTTAATGAATGAGAAGGCCAAACATTTGTTTATGAATTCGACCACTTATAGTGACCCGTCCGGTTTAGAGGACGGCAACCAATCGTCGGCCCAGGATCTTTATCTCTTGGGTCGCTATTTGGCGAATAATCGGCGTCCGCTTTTAGATATTACGCGGGGTCGGAAGGTCACAAGTTTTGGCCAAGTGTCTTTTGCACTAGCTAGTCTCCGTAATAAAAATAATTTTCAGACGGAACCCGGGTTTATCGGTGGCAAAAGCGGTTTCACCGATGTGGCTCAGAACACTGGCCTCTTTATGTTTAAGGTTAAGACGGAAAATGGCGAGGAGAGGCGCCTGGGGGTGGTAGTGCTGGGCTCGGAGGCTCTAAAGGGCGACGTGGATAAGCTCCGAGATTATACTAGCGAGATCTACAACCTAGACTTTGACTAGTAACGGGTAGTCTGGTGTGGTATTGACATATTTCTAATTTTATGTAAGTTTCTAAAGTAGAAATCGTTGGTAACAGCGGAGTTCTTTTACACATAGATGATGTGAAGCTTATGTCTAAAACCTGTAGTTTTAGACATTATCGATTTTGGGTGGAAGATATAGAAAGGAGGTGTCTTACTATGAAGCGCGTCGCATGGATGCTAATGGTGCTGCTGGTCATGGCGACAGCAGTAACCGCCGAGGCTGATCTTGGCCTCGGAGAGTTTGAAATGGTCCAGGGCCAAGGCCCCTGGGTAATCCAAGATTATCAGGCCAATGACCTTGTTCGCGAGGTTTGGCCAGACCCCGAAGAGTACCAGGTTGCTTTTGCTAAACTGCATCACATGAAGAACGCCGAAAAGGCATTCTACAAAATGTTGGCAGGAACGTACGAGCGGCCAGTACCAGCTGACTTTGTAGTTGCCACGGTGCCTACCGCCGAGGTTGAGATTTCTCCCATCCCTGTTATTCCTGAGAAACTCGATCGGATTGTGAAAATGATCGAGAGTCTCCAAAATGCCACGAGCACTACGCTTGGTAACGAGTCGGTTGAACAAGTCTCGGCTAGTGTGGTTCAAAAACTCACTCCGGCTGTCGCGAAAGGGATGGCCGACATACAACAGCTCCAGGAGGAGATGGTAGTAGTTAATGGAAAACTGGAGCAGGCCTTGAGTCTGTTGCAACTACAATCGGCTTCGGTTCAAAAAAAGATCGGCCTGGTAAGCTGGTTTGAACAAAATCTTACCACTGGCCTAGTTTGGCTGTTGTTGGTACTTTCGTTACTAGTGGTGGCCTGGTGGCGCCGTGAACCGGCGCAATCTTCCTTTGGAGCAGAGAATCACCAGTCCTCAGGTCGACCCAAACTCAGCCGAGTTCATGTGACAGAACTTGCCCACCAGCGCTTACGGGATGTTAACTCAAAACTGCGAGAAGGGAGAGAAGAAACATCTCGTATAGCAACTGAAAAGTTGCGCCTCCACCAAGAACTAGAAGCAAAGAAAGTCGAGGTGGAGGAACAAATGGCAAAATTGGCAGAGTTGGAAACTGTGGTGCAGGATCATGTATATACTGACTCTGAGGGTAATCAATATCCCCTAATGAACGGAGAAGTCGTTTACCAAGATGATCGAGGAGTGTGGCAATCGGCATCACCTCAACAGTTTGAAAGGAATCGTCGTCGGCGCGAGCAGAGGAGGATTGAAGAAAAAGCCGACGGAAATGGCAAACTGGCCGTAATTCAGCTACCTTCATCCAAGGTGGACGACCCTGATGACGGCTTCAAGCGAGAATTCCAAAGAATGCAAGTTCGAGGTTAGTGTGCGAGTGTAAATTTGCTTGAGTGTGGCTACGGATTGTTTCGTTAGAAACAGGAAGAGACCCACCTTGGCCGTTAGCGAAATCTGGCAACAGATGGACCGGCGGATGTAGAGCAAATGCCCCCAATTTCTTTCCCAAGGTCCGACCTTGGTTTATATATCATCAAATGTGATTCAGCCGCTTTGGTTAACCCCTAAGCGGCTTTCGTTTTTATTGCTGATGTAGAGCGAGTGAAATGAGAAAGTAATATTTCTCATTTCCGAGCCAAGGAGAGTAAAACCTAAACGGTACAGGCTTCACATCTCGTTTCGCTACGCTCACTGCGATAAGTTTCGGCAGCGAAAAGTCTTTCGGTTCCTTTACACACATCGGGAATCTTTCATTACCCGCTTACGCTAAAGCTCTAGCGGGCACAGCAGGAACAGTACAGGCTTCGCGTCTCACTTCGGCCTACAGCCTCGTTGCGACAAGCTCAGCTTCTTCGATTCCCGGACGCCAAGTTCTAGAGGGAATCTCGAGCTACACTCGCTGGCCCGCCTGCCAATGCCTGAGCATAGCGATGGCGGGCAGGTACTTTTCGACCAAGTCACCTTTATCAGGTGCTTGGTAACGAAAAGTCTTTCGATTCCCTCACGCAAGCCAAGCAGTTTGCTTGCTCAGGGGCACAAAATAAAATTTCACAGGAATATAATCCTGTGAAATTTTATTTTGTGCCCCTGGAGGGAATCGAACCCCCATTAACGGCTTAGAAGTCCGCTGTTCTATCCATTGAACTACAAGGGCAGAATACGCTTAAAATACCTTACTTGCTGACCAACTGCAATATCTAAATTTAAAAACGGTAGCCAGTAGAGTGGTGAGTGTTAAAAGTAGTAAAAGTAGAAAATACCCAAAACCACCAAAGCCCCGACAATGAAAGTAAATAAGTTAAAGTAGTGGTAAATCATTTTACCTACAGTTTTACCCCATAGTTTCATCGCGTAAGCTTCAAGGAAAAATCGTAAACCGCGGCCCAGGAGGGAGGCCAGCATAAAAATTATAAAGTTAATATGGAAAAAGCCGGCCGAGATAGTGAATATTTTGTAGGGAATGGGTGTAAAAGCTGACAGGAAAATAGCGACAAGGGCGTTATTGTTAAAGAGCTGTCCGACTTTAGCCATTTCATCTTGTAGGCCATAAAGGTCGACTAAAGTTTGGCCGATGGTGTCAAAAAAGAATATCCCGATCAAGTAACCAAAGGCCCCGCCTAAAACGGAAGAAATAGTAGTAATAAAAGCGTAGTAGGCAAAACGCCGACTAGTCATTAAAATCCCGATCAAAAAAACATCTGGCGGTACTAGAAAAAAAGAGCTTTCGGAAAAAGAGAGAAGGGCCAGCCACCAGCTGGTCTGTTTATGGTCGGCGCGGTTGTTGGCCCAGCTGCGCATTTTTTCTTTATAAATATTTAATTTTTCAGTCATGGTGGTGGCGATCAATATAACTTTTTAAAATTAAAGCAGCCGCCCTAGCGTCGAGTAGCTCATCTTTTCCTACTGTTCTTTCGGCTTCGCGAGTGGTTAGGACTTCTGGCTCAAAAATTACTTCTAGTCCGGTTAAGACTCGTAGTTTCTCGGCCAGTTTCTCGCTATCAGCCACAATCAAGTTGGGCTCGTTGGCATAATTTAAGGAGTGGCCTATCACGATTTTGGTTACTTCCTCTTGCTGACAAATTTTGGCAATAGTTTCGGCGGTGGTCAGCGAGCTTGGTATTACCTCTAGCGGGGAGGCAAAGCGTCCGGTGGAGTCGGAGAGGGCCAGGCCGATTTTTTTGGATCCATAATCAATTCCAAGTAAGCGCATTAAACCAGTATATAGCATCAGTTCTGGCTGATCTAGTATGAGAGGTAGTTGAAAATAGGCTGTTGATTTGTTGAGGGAAACTGCTAGTATTTAGTTATGGAAAATCCCAACGACATTTTAGTTTTTGCTTCGCTTTTTTGGGGGGTGATACTGGTTTTAATTGTGTGGTCCACAGTGTGGAAGGGTTTGGCTTTGTGGCAAGCCGCGCGCCGCGGGGATAAGGGCTGGTATATTGCCATGCTGATTTTACAAACCGCTGGTATCTTAGAAATAATTTACCTGGTGTTTGTGGCCAAATTTTTTAGTGGTTGGAAAACATCAGCCAGGCCAGTGACTACGCAGCAGTCAGTACCAACGCCAGCTCAAGTTTCTTCGAGTGAGACAGTGAGTGCCGAGCACAACACTACTAGTTCGGTTTAGGTTTAAGCATAAGTTAAATTCAATCGGCGTTAATATCGCTGGTTGTTTGGAGGGGTGGCTGAGTGGTTTAAAGCACTGGTCTTGAAAACCAGCATGTCCGCAAGGGCATCGCGAGTTCGAATCTCGCCCCCTCCGCAAAAAAGCGAGACCCGAAAGCTTTTTTGCGGAAGCCGTCTGAAGGACGGTTTCGCAAAGCGGAAGGAGGGATTCGAAGCTTTGTTGAGCATAAATTTAAGTCCGAAGGACGAAAAATTTATCCAACAAGGGGACTGAAACTGTAAGTTTAGAATCTAGCCCCCTCCGCCGTAGGTTCGCTACTGCGAACCTACGGCGTGATGCAGTCCACCAGAAGGATCGCGAAGGCGACAAGCAAAATAACTCGAGTAAAAAATCAGGCTTCGTGGAAACTTGGTTCGAGTCTCTCAGCGTTGCTGTAAAATCAAAAGTCCTGAAGCGAAAGCTTTGGGCTTTTGATTTTGGGAATCGAGGGACTCTCCCCCTACGGGGGCTGGTGAGTTTCGATCAAGGCACCTTTGGCAGGTGCTTGATAACGAAACTCCTTTCGAGTCCCTCACGGAAGTGCAGCAGTGCACTTCCTAGTGCGCACAATAAAAAGCTGCCGAAGCAGCCTTTTCTTGTGCGCGCTGAGGGACTCGAACCCCCGACCCTCTCGGTGTAAACGAGATGCTCTAGCCAACTGAGCTAAGCGCGCAGCTTGTAACATTGCTACAATACCGTATTTGTATTACTTTATCAAGAATGAATCTGGAACCGACCATAATCTTTGAGGACGATAATACGGTGGCTATCGACAAGCCGGCTGGTCTCGCGGTGCACTCTGATGGCCGCCGGCCGGAGTTAACCTTAGCTGACTGGGTTATTGGCCGGTTTCCGGATACGCTGGAGGTGGGTGAACCGGCGAAAATGCCAGACGGCCGGGAGATTCCCCGACCGGGGATTGTTCACCGCCTGGACCGCGATACCAGCGGGGTAATGGTGATTGCCAAAAATGAGCCCAGTTTCCAATACTTAAAACAGCAGTTTAAGAATCGGTTGGTGAAAAAAACCTATCTGGCTATTGTCCACGGGGTTTTTGCCAACCCGGAAGAAGAAAAAGTAATCGATCTGCCAATTGGTCGGAGTAAACGCGACCCGCGCCTGCGAGTGGCAAGCCCTAAGGCCGCTAGCCATTTACGTTCGGCCCGCACCATTTTTAAAGTTCTAGAAACTTTTTCCGGCTACTCTTTGGTGGAGGCCAAGCCCGAGACTGGCCGCACTCACCAGCTTCGGGCCCATTTTAAGGCCCTACAGCACCCGATTGTAGGTGACCACTTATACGCCCAGAACAAGCCTACCGAAGCCTTGGGGTTAAAGCGACAAGCTCTGCACGCGGCTAAGCTTCAGATTGCGCTCTTAGGGGGCCAAAAGGTGACCCTGGAGGCGGACTTACCCCAGGATATGACAGTCGCCCTTGATAATCTTCGGGGCTCGTGCTAAACTTTCGCTGTTATGCAAGCACCTATATTTAAAATTTCACCTATTGATACTGACAAAAGAGCCAAGGTTAAAGTGGTTCCTGGTAGTACGGTGCGGGTCCACCAAAAGATTCAAGAAAAAGGCAAAACTCGTATTCAGATTTTTGAAGGGTTGGTAATTGCCGTTAAGCATGGCCACGAAGCTGGTTCGACTTTTACGGTTCGTAAAGTGGCCAGTGGGGTAGGAATGGAAAAAATTTTTCCGCTGTATTCGCCGATGATCGATAAGATTGAGGTGGTGAAGCAGTCTAAAGTTCGCCGGTCTAAGCTTTACTATATTAGGGACAAGGCGGCTAAGGAAATCCGCCGTCGCATGAAGCAGGTAGTGGGTACCAAGGCCAGCGTGGGAGACACTGATGATGAGGTGGCAATGGAAGAAGAGGCGATTGAGCCGGAAGTGGAAGTAGTAACTGCCGATCAAACTGAAGCAAGTTCTTCTGAGGCTCTTGAATCTACGGACGAAACTGAAACCAAATAATCAAACAAAAAACAAGCCGGCTCCGCCGGCTTGTTTTTTGCTCTGATTTCCTTACAATAAGTCGTGTAAATGCTCGGGTGGTGAAATTGGTATACACGCTGGTATGAGGTACCAGTGCCGAAAGGCGTGGAGGTTCAAGTCCTCTCCCGAGCACAAATAAAAGCACCTACCGGGTGCTTTTATTTGTGCTCGGGAAGCGACTAAACTGCTTTAGTCGCGTGGGGACTTGAAAGACTTTTCGATAAGAATGAGCTGTTAAGCGAATGAAACGAAAAGTACCAGCCCCCGTTGGGGGAAAGTCCTCTCCCGAGCTCCTTGCTTTATATATTAACTATGGTATAATAAGAGAAGATTCGTTGGATTTCTAAACGGCTTTCCGTGGCCAAGGAGGTTTTGTGAAAAGGGAACTTTACGCCGTCTATGAAAAAGACGGCCAACTCGTAAAATTCCAGGGTAATACCTGGGCTTCAAGCGAGCGACAGGCGGTGAACAATGTCGTTTACCGTCGGGGCGGGAAAATTCCAGCCGACCGCCGACCCCTTCTCTTCGGTCAGGTGATCGAGGGGGCTGGCACGAAAGTTGGGTCTCGTCGTCCCACCATTCGGAAACATAGCTGGCCCCAATTGGAGTCTTTCCTGGGGTTTCAGCTACTGCTCCCGGGGGTCTAGTGGCGGTGCTAATAGATTACCGCTTTCGAGTTTGAAATAATCATTCTCGGAAGCGGTTTCTTTTTACCCATTTTTTGCTAAACTAGATTTTATGGCATTGTTCACTGGTAAAGGCGATGGGGGTACAACCAAGACTTTTGGTTGTGACCAGCGGGTATCAAAAAGTTCCGGTATCGCGGAGGCTCTCGGTACTTTGGATGAGATTAACTCATTTTTAGGAATTTGTAAGGAAAAAGCTCGAGCGGGCTTCGCTGTACCGCCGGACAATGTTCCGGTCCATGAACTCGTCCACCAGACCCAGCAAAATTTGTTTATTGTACAAGCCGAGCTAGCCGGAGCGGATAAAAAAATAAGTCGGGACAAAGTGGTGGCCACTGAAACCTTAATTAATGAAATTGAAAAACTAATGCCACCTATTAACACCTTTTTCATTTCCGGGGGGACAGAACTGGCGGCCCATTTCGATTACGCGCGGACCTTGGCTCGCCGGGCTGAACGACGAGTAGTGGCGGTGCAAGAGGAAGGAGTTAGATCAATCGATGACAATACCCGCGCTTACTTAAACCGACTATCGAGCCTATTGTACGCTTTGGCTAGACTTACCAACCACTTGTCTGGTATAAAAGAGGAGCCGCCGAAGTATGAGTAGGGGGTGGGGTGTATGGGGGTATTTAGTATAGGATATTGATTCAATACTCCATACCATTTATTAAACATGGTGCCCATGGTGTAACGGTTAACACAGAGGTTTGTGGAACCTCTAATTCGGGTTCGATTCCCGATGGGCACCCCAAAAAGAAAAACCTCTATCTAGGGGTTTTTCTTTTTGGGTAAATCAGTGCCCATCGGGAATCGAAAAGGTTCTTCCATATTTTTGAGCCGTTAGGTGAAAAAATGGAAAACCTATACCGTTCCCGTAGGGAAAGATTCCCGATAAGAAACAAACTGATTTGTTTCCGGTCAGGAATCGAAAAGGTTCTTTAAGTCCGGCAAAAGTTCTTTAACGGTGGTAAAATAACAAGAAAGGAGACAATTATGATACAAGCAAAACACATTCAAAAAAATTACGGCAGTCTGACTGTGCTTGCCGATGTCTCCTTCTCCTTGGCAAAAGGGCAGAAGGTGGCATTAGTCGGCGACAACGGGACTGGTAAGACAACCATTCTCAAGATCGTTGCAGGATTGGTGGAGCCTGATGCTGGCGAGATTGAACTTGCTAAGAATACGTGCATCGGATATCTACCGCAGGACACCAGTCTCTCGGGCGATGAAACGATTAGTGAGTACTTGAGGCGGATCACAGGCGTCGATGCTCTTGAACAAAAACTCGAGACCCTTGCTTCTCAGCTTGAGGACAAGGCGAAGTCCGATGAGTATGGGGAGGCGCACCATCAATACGAGCGTCTCGATGGTTACGCCTTTGAGCATCACATCAAAGTGATGCTTGCAGGTTTCGGTCTTGAAAACGTCGGCATTGATCATCGTCTGTCCGATTTAAGTAGCGGACAGAAAAGCAAGGTGGCACTAGCGGGGATTCTCCTCAAAGGTGTCGATCTCTTACTCCTTGATGAGCCGACAAATAATCTTGACCTACCAGCACTTATCTGGCTTGAGGATTTCCTCCGGAAGTCTGATGCTGCTTGCATTGTCATTTCTCACGATCGCCGGTTTCTTGATCGAGTCGTGAGGAAAATCTTGGAACTTGACCGACATACGCGCGTACTCAACATCTCAGGTGGTACATATAGTGATTACCTGGCGATGGTGGCGAAACGCATTGCTCGGCAGAAGGAAGAATATCGACTCCAACGGGAGGAGATTGAACGACTTTCTGATCAAGCACGACAGCAGAGAGCTGCTTCGGCCAAAGGATCGAACTGGCAGGGAAGCGACAATGACAAGTTCTTGCGAGGTTTCAAGCGAGATCGCGCAGGAGGATCTGGAAGGAAAGCGAAAGTAATTGAAAAACGGATCGACCAGATGGAGAAAGTTGAAAAACCTATCGAACGCGATCCGTTTGAGATTCCGCTCAAGGCCGAAGTCGGTCCCGGGACGCTTGATATACGTCTCGTTGACGTTGTAGCAGGATATCCGGAGGGTTTCACTATCGGTCCAATGTCATTTGAGGCGCGGTATGGGAGCAGGGTTGGCATCATGGGCTTAAACGGCACAGGAAAGTCAACTCTTCTCAAGACCATTACTGGTCAACTGGTGGCACGTGGTGGCACGATCGAGATCGGTTCTGGTGTCAAAATCGGAAACATGATGCAGGAGCACGAAAGCTTGCCTCGTGATCGCACGCTTCTCGAATTCCTCAAGGAGCGCGCAGGGTTCAGAGAACAAGATTCATATGCCAAGCTTGCAAGGTTTGGTTTCGAGGAGAGTCAAGTTAAGCAGCCAATCGGTACTCTGAGTCCCGGCGGCCGCGCTCGATTGCTTCTTGCTTTGTTTTCCGCCCAATCAGTCAATGTGCTGGTCCTAGATGAGCCTACCAATCATCTCGATCTCGAGGCACTCGAAGCTCTAGAGGAAACAATCGAAGCCTATCGAGGAACCATATTGCTCGTGTCCCACGATCGATACTTCCTTGAAAAAGCACGACTTGATTCTACTTATACCTTATCTGAAGGGGTTCTCACTAGGATTCCTGATTACAAGACATATGTGGCACAGGCGGAGGAGCGGGCATCACAGCTCTTGAAGTCACTGTAGTGCACGAACCCGGAAGAGCAAAAGCTTTTTCCGGGTTCTTTTTAAAGTGCTGGGTATAATAGCCTTTATTTAAATTGCCAACCCAGCCGTTTTGGGGCAGTATAGGGTAGATGTACAATTCGAACTTAACCGATCGAGGAGGATTGGTAGTGGATATTGAAGCTCTTTTAGAGTTACTTACTCGCCATAATATCCCCTTTGGTAGCTGGGGGGAGCAGGGCCGAGCCAAAACCATCAAGCATTTACACCGCGAGCTGGTCTTAGGTGAGTGTAGCTGGGGCGAGGGTTCGACCACTTGGCCGCTCGTCCGCTGTGTTGAGGCAGTTAGGATTAATGTTTACTTTGACTTGCCGACGGATCGCTTGCGCCTGAGGGAAGACCGCCAAGTGTTTCGAGACGGTCGAGAGAACCGGCGTAGTCTGGATTACAGTATGTCGGAAAAAATGTTACCAGGCGAAACACCAACCGAGGCAGCCAGCCGTGGCCTACGGGAGGAACTGGGAATTGAAGATAATATTTCTTTAAATTTTCTAGGTACGAAAATCTTTCCGGTTCAAGCCTCCATTTCTTATCCAGGGCTGGGGACCAAGCACCGGGCGCACCTGTTTGAAACTGTTCTGCCGGTCCATTTGTACCAACCGGAGGGTTATGTCGAAACGGACCCAGACAAGACGAGCTACTTTGTCTGGCAACCTGTTTAGTGGCCAAGTGGTTATTATCCGCTTGGCTTTTTTGATGGTTTGAATGTGCTAACCACTACTTGCTCTTCCTTTAAAGAAAATAATTTGCTCTAATGTAGACAGGTCGGTTGATCTTAGAAAGGAGGTGTAAAGTGATTCGCACGGAATCTGATTTCAACAATTTGGTCCCAGGTCAGCAGTTTAGGTGTTCTTGTTGTGGTGGCCGCTGGTGGGAAATTATTTCGACCAGTCTTATTGCGGGATCGAGGGTGGTGCAAATGTGTTATCTGCCCACCGGGGTGCTGCGGCTGTTCCGGTGGAGTCAGTCAACTCAAGCGGTGATTGATGAGGAAGACCGCATTTGTGGCCAATTTGGATCAGCTTCGAGTTTGCGCTTGGTGTCGGAAGGAAAAGAAATATGACATTTACACTTTGCACTCCAAAAGCTCGTCCTTAGACGGGCTTTGCTTTGCCTGAACGAGCCCTCAATTTTAATAACTCTTTACTCTAAATAAATGACCGTTCTCCAGACTCCTTACTATAAACAAGATAAAGTCTATACTTGTGCAGCGGCGGCCCTGCAATCGGTGCTTGGTCACTGGGGCTGCCATAAAAGCGAAGCCTGGTTAGAACGCAAGCTTAAAACCGACCCTCGTCATGGTGTTAGTCACCGTCGCCTGGAGGGGGTGTCACGCCAACTAGGTTTTGCTTGTACTTTTGCTGGTCGTGGTAGTCTGGCCCTTATTGGATATTATTTAAAAAAAGGCTCGCCGGTAATGGTAAATTATATCGAACCAGCTACCAATCAGGGTCATTACGCTGTCGTGGTGGGACTGTCTGAAACGGAAGTAATTCTAAACGATCCGTGGCTGGGGGAGCGTTTTAAATTGAAGCAAAACGAGTTTATGCGACGCTGGCACAATGGTCGGAAAAATTCCAAACACTGGATGCTGGTGTTACGGCGTAAGTAATTAGTCAGCTAAATCTGTAGTATTGACAAAGATTCTAAAATATGTATAATATTTAGCATGAAAATACTCTTTGTCTCCAACGATTTAATCGCGGGTCACCTTTCATTATTGCTTCACCGTGAAGGTCATGATGTGCATTTATTTATTGAGGAAAAATCAGCTCGGGAGAATTTTAATAATTTAGTACCAAAAACTAATAATTGGCGCCAGGATTTATCATGGGTGGGAACGGATGGCCTTATTATTTTTGATGATGTTGGTTATGGGGCTATTCAGGATAAGTTGAGAGAGGAGGGTTATACTGTTTTTGGTGGTTCAGAACTAGGTGAAAAACTTGAAACTGACCGTGAATTTGGTCAACAAATTTTTAAAGTAAGTGGTTTACAAATCGCTGAGTTAAAAAATTTTTTTGATATCAAGAGTGCTATTTCTTTTATAAGAAAAAACCCAAAGCGTTGGGTGTTGAAGCATAATAATCATAGTTTTAAAAGTCTGACTTACACTGGGCATATGGACACCGGTGAGGATGTGGTTAACGTTTTAGAGTCTTACAACCGTAATGGTTTACTTAAGATGAATGAGATTACTCTTCAAGAATATGTTGATGGTATTGAAATGGGAGTGGGAAGATTTTTCAACGGATATGATTGGGTTGGTCCGATTGAAGTTAATTTTGAACACACCAGGCTCTTTCCTGGCGATATTGGTCCAGTAACAAGCGAGATGGGAACTCTGGCTTGGTATGATAACGATGAAAAAAATAAGTTATTCACTGAAACTTTAGCCAAGTTAAAACCCTTTCTAGTCAAAGCTAACTTCCGTGGGGATATTTCTGTTAACTGCATTGTTAATCAAAAAGGGGCGTTTCCTCTAGAGGCTACTGCTCGTTTAGGTTCGCCGATTGTACACCTTCAATCTGAAATAAATAGCTCTCCCTGGGGAGATCTGCTCTTCGCGGTTGCTTCAGGACAAAAATTTAACCTCAAATGGAAGAAAGGTTATGGTGTGGTGGTAACCGTAGCCCTACCTCCTTTCCCATATAACTATAAATTAGATAAAAATTCTTCTTATAATACTGATATCCACTTTAGTCGAAAAGTAACTCAAACCGATTTAAAGCATATCCATTTTGAAGAAGTGGCTTTACGTGGTGCTAAGGAGGTACAATCTCAATATTACATTTCCGATCGGCGTGGGTATGCAATGTATGTAACAGGTTTTGGTTCCACTATAAGTCAGGCACGACAAAAGGCCTATAAATTGTTGTTAAACATAAAAATTCCCCAAATGTTTTATCGTCATGATATAGGTGCTAAATTTGTTAAACATGATTATTTAAAGCTCGTTAAATGGGGATATTTAAAGCACATTTCCAAGTTTGTATTTAGTGATCAAGATTCTATTATTCCGATTAAGCGATAATATATGAGTTGGTTTTTTGTCGCCATAGCCGCTCCGATACTGTGGAGTATTGGTAACCATATAGACAAGTTGTTACTGGAGAAGTACTTCAAAACTGCCGGTATTTCAACTTTGATGGTTTTTTCTTCACTGATTGGTTTTTTGGCTATGCCCGTTTTATATTGGTTAAATCCCTTGGTTTTTAATGTCACACCTTTTAATTTGGCTATTCTTATAGCCAGTGGTTTATTGGAAACAGCCGCCCTATATCTTTACTTTGTGGCTTTGGCGGACGATGAAGCTTCGGTGGTGGTAGTTTTTTATCAACTAGTACCAGTCTTCGGTTACATCCTGGGTTTTTTCATCTTGAATGAAATTTTAAATAGTATGCAGTTAGCAGCTATGGCCTTAATTATTATCGGGGCCTTAATTATTTCCATTGATGTGGACCGCGACAACCGGTTTCATCTTAAAACTAAAACTGCGTTCCTCATGACTCTGGCTGCTTTTTTTTCATCTTTTGAATCAGTCTTATTTAAATTGGCGGCGGTTGAAGAGAGCTTGTGGATATCGTTATTTTGGCAGAGTTTTAGTTTAGCTCTAGTCGGACTATTTCTAGTTATTGGATTTAGATCGTGTCGGCAAGGCTTTGTTTATATGGTAAAAAGAAATTCAGCTGGAGTATTTTCTATAAATATCTTAAACGAAATATTAGTATTAGTCGGCAACTTTCTGTTTGCCTATTCTTTTATTTTGGCACCAGTGGCCTTGGTTCTCTTGGTTAACTCCTATCAACCGTTAAGTGTTCTCATCTTGGGAATCATACTAACTCTGGTTTTTCCTAATTTAGTAGCTGAAAAAATTGAGCTGAAATATATCTTTCAGAAGTTGCTTGCTATGGTGGTGGTTGGGGTGGGTACTTATCTTCTGTTCGTAGCCTGAAGCTGATATACTTAGTTAATGAAAGTTTCTTCAAAGTTGTTGTCAGAAGTTAGATCTAGGTTATTTCAATTCCGTAGTTATTTTAGTAATTGTGACGGTTGTTATATTTTTTTTAAATACCATATTAGAAAAGGGCCTCGTCTTTTAATTTCAATCTTGGATTAGTCTATGAAGCCTAAAGACCTCAACAAGATTATATTTGCAGCTTCAGTCTCGGTCTTGGTCTTGGTGAGCGGGTGGGGATATTTTTACGTTGTTGTTAGTCAAAAATTTTTAATAAAAACAACTATTAATTGTGATCCAGCAGTGGAAGCTTGTTTTTATGATAGTCAGAGTTTTTATAAATATACCCTGATGTCTGCTGAAGATTATGGACTATGTTCTGCTCGTGACGATTGTTATGATTTTTGTCGTACGGGAAATTGTCGTATAACTTATTGCACCGAAGATGAGGTCGAAGAAGGGGAGACTTGTACCGGCCCTGAAGAATTTAACATATAAACCATGTTTTGTACTGACGTTGCACCGCCAATTTACTTCTTATTTTCAACTGATGCTTTGCCGCTTTTGTATTACTCACATTTACCGGCTTTTTTTGTCGCGTTAGGATCAGGGATATATTTATTTTATAAGAATCGTCAAAGTTTAGCCGTTAAAGTTTTATTAATCTTAAATATTTTATTTTGTCTATTAGTATTTTTTAACCTTATCTTATGGACAAATGTTAACGTTAATCTAATTACCATTATTTGGCCACTGTCTCAGCTTATTCAGTTTTCCATACCCCTCGTTTCACTGTATTTGCTATATGTGTTTCTTAATGATAAGCCGGTAAAGATGACTTACAAGTTGTTCTGGTTTGCTTTGTTTGCCTTAACCGGAGCTTTGATTTTTTCACCGTGGAATATTCTATATTTTGATTTAACTAATTGTGAACTAGTTACCTCACCAGCGATGGATCTTTATCAAAACATTGTTTCCGGATTAATTTTTGTCTGGTTGGTGGTGGTGGGGGTGGTTAAAGTAAAGCGAGCGGCCAATCCTAAAGATCGACTGCAAAAACTTCTGTTTTCCTTGGGGCTTATATTTTTCGTGGCCTTGTTAATTTTTACGTGGCAGGTCGCTTCGGTTTTGGGTCTGTTTGCCCTAGAACAGTTGGGTTTGTTTGGGATGCTCATCTTTACTGCCATTTTGTCTTACTTAATTGTTAAATTTCATACTTTTAACATTAAGTTAATTGGGGTCAAAGCCCTATTAGTGACTCAGGGTTTGGTCATTGCTTCACTTCTATTTGTGCAAGATCTGACCTATATTTATTTTGTTATTGTTTTGACCTTAGTCGTTTATATTATATTAAGTGCTATCACTATTCGTGGGGTTAAGAGAGAAATCAAAGCCAAGGAACGTGAGGAAATGATTTCTCTACAATTAAAAGCGACCAATGACAAATTGGCTTTATCTAATGAAGGGCAGGAGGATTTTCTTCATTTTTTAAGCCACGAGGTAAAAAATTATTTAACTAAGAATCAATTTGCGTATGAGTCAATTTTAAGCGGTGACTATGGATTGGTTCCAGAATCAGTAAAATCATTGATTAAGGAAGCGTCTGAATCTAACGCCAAAGGACGTCAAACTGTAGAAAATATATTAAAGTCAGCCGATCTTAGTAGTGGTAAGGTAGAGTATAATTTTAAAGTTTTTTCTTTAACTGAAACTATAAAAAAATTAAGCCTCGATTACGAAAAACAGGCCAAGCATAAAGGGTTAAGTTTTGAGGTTGGGCTACCGAGTGGCGAAGGTTTGATTACCGGGGATCAGGGTCAACTGGTGGAACATGTATTTAAAAATCTAATTGACAATGCTTTAAATTACACATTAACCGGGGGCATTAAAGTTAAGTTAACTCAAGATACAAATAATTATCTTTTTTCGATTGAAGATACAGGTGTTGGTCTTTCTAATGATGATCAGAAAAAGCTATTTACTGAAGGTGGCAAAGGCAGGGAATCAGCCAAGATTAACGTTCACAGCACTGGACACGGCCTATTTATCGCTAAAAAAATTGTGGAGGCTCACCAGGGTAAGATTTGGGCGGAGTCGGAGGGTTCCGGCCATGGCAGTACTTTCTATGTTAAATTACCGGTTAAACCAATTGTTGGTAAAATTTAGATCATTCATTTTTCTACTTATAAAAAATGATGGTCATTATAAACACGAGATAAACTAGCAGTAAAATCAAACTTTCACGTTGGGAAATTTTGTGACTGGAACGCGTGAAGACAAAAAATAGAATGATGGCTAGAAGGAGCACCATCCGGCTGCTAGCAATCCACGCTAGGCTTTGACTGCTGATGGGGTGAATAATGGCCACTAATCCTAAGATTAAAGAGGCGGGGATAATAACCGAACCCATCAAGTTACCTAAGATCATATCGGTTTCCCCCCGCCTGGCTGAACTGAAAGCAAAATAAATTTCCGGCAGAGCGCTACCCAGACCCAAAATTATAATACCGACCAAAATCAAAGGCAGTCCTAGGTCAGTGGCTAAGAAGGTGGCTGATAGTACAATGCCTTGAGAGGCTACAAACAAGATGCCAATTCCACCGGTAATTTTAGTGGTGGTTAGTAGGGCTTGGGATAAGTTTAGCTTGGCTGTGTCAGTTGGATCATAAGTTTTAGTGAATCTTTCTTTTTTAGAAAACAGCCAATAAATGTAAGACAGGAAAAATAAAATTAAAATTAGCCCATCACCCCGGGACAAAACATTATCGACAATGAGTAGGAGGGGTAGGAGGGCGGCCACGGTGGTGAAAATAAGGGTCGACTGAATAGTCTGACCATCGGCTGGGAGTTCCTTTTTGGGAGCAAAAAAAGTCGCTAAAGCGACGGCGACAGTAAGAGCAATAATGTTATTACCCATAATATCCCCGAAGGATAACTGAGGAATGTTTTTAAGGGCTGAAGTTAGGCCAACAAAAAAATTAGGTAAAGAGGCGGCCATAGCCATCACAAAAAAAGCTACCACAAACTCTTTCCAACCAAAATAGCGAGCCAGGCGTACTAGTCCAGAGACAATCATTTCACTAGCTATGTATAGGAGGCTGGCTGATCCTACAAACAAAGCAAGGTTTAGAATCCAAATCATAATGTAAACTTAAATAATTGGGTTAAAACGCACTTTCAATTTGGTTGGTAGATAGGCTGATTGTCAGTCAGGGAATAATTTATATTATACCTTAGCTGGTAAGGTGAGCTAAATATTTTTGATAGAATAAAACCAAACAAAAACTCTCGGTCTGGTGGGACCGAGAGTTTGCTTGTTACTGTAAAGTAATTTTAGTAATTTTTCAGTAATTGGGTTAAGGCTTGGAGGGAAGAAGCTAGTTGACTAAGTTCACCAGAGGAAGTGGTCGAGCCAGCTTTGACCTCGATCACTTTAGGATTGATAGGGAAGGCTCGGCCAAACCAGCCTAAGTTTTCCTGGAGCATTTTCCACTGAAAATTGTAGAAGCCCGCTTCACTAGGAGCTGTCACCGTAAAGTTAAACGTTGTAATTTTACCAGGAGTCACATCTTCTTCTAAATTAACCCGAGCTGTTCCCCAGTTGATATTGTCTTGAGGACTTTGAGAGCCAAGTTTAAATGAACGGTCAACTGTTCCGATAGTCTGACTTCTGTACCAAGTACTGTTGCCGGTATTCATCATCTTAATAGTGACTGGTAGCCTTTGACCGACGGTTAAAGTGCTGGGAATTTCACTAATGAAAATCGGTTGAGCATAACTGCTTAGATTTACTGGTGATTGAATATTAGCTCCGGCTTGTCGGTTGGTTCGCTCGCCGGCCGTGTCAACCGCTACTAAGTTTAGAGAATACTGGCCGGGTGAAGTGAAGGTTTTGGTGATGCGAGTCGTCAGGTAATCGGTGCCGGTGGTGAGGTTGGGAGCATTCATGACAATTTCTGAACCGGAGTCACCAGACCACCAATAGGTTAGAGATTTTAGGTTGCGGTCGGCATCGGTAATGGTGACATTCCAAGTGGCAGTCATCGGAGCCGTGCCACTAATCGTACCTAGCATATTAGCGCTTTGATTAGCGCTGGGGGCGCTAGAGGGAGGGGTGGACCTTACTTGGATGGCGGGAGCTGAGTTGGTGCCAGAAACAGTAGAATTGACCGTAATCTTGACAGTTTTGTTGACCTTGTTGCCGGTGCGGTCGATGGCGATGATGGTTAAACTGTAGGCGCCGGCTCGAGCAAAACTACGACTGATTGATCGAGTAATTTTGCTCGTGTTAAGGTTGCTGGCCGCGTAGTGAGTGTAAACTTCGTCTGACCATTTATAAGTTAAAGAGCTTAAGTTGCCTGTTGGATCGGTGGCAGTTACACTCCAGTTAACAGCGGCCGGGATAGTGTGAGTGGATCCATCCAGGTTGTTAGGGTTAAGTATAATTGATGGCCCGGCGTTATTGGCCGATACTTCGCCGACCACCACTTTAATACTTTCAGTGGTGACTCGTTTCTCCGCATCTTCGGCGGCGACTGAGAGGGTATAGGTTCCTGGTCTGGTAAATACTCGCTTGACTGTTCTGGTTAGCTGGCTAGTGCCTCTAGTTGTTGGAGAATTTACTTTGTTAGTCGTTCTCTGGTCGACCCAGCGGTAAGATAAAGATCTTAAATCATTGTTGCTGTCTTGCGCTTTGACTTCCCAGTTAATTGAGTCTGAGGGCTCAAGATTAACAGGGCTACTTATTTCTGGAGTGAAAGAGATAGTGGGGTCCTTCTCGGTGTTATTTGGATCATCTTCGTCGTTCGCCTCGTTAGTGGGGTTTTCATTGGTATCAGGGTTGTCGGTGGTTGGACTGGGGTCCGAAACCGTTACTTCGGTGATATCAGTGGTTTGGTCACCCGTAAAGGTAATTTCATAAGTTCCGGCTTTTTGGTAGGTGTGAGTAAAGGGGACAGTTCTAGGACCGGCTCGTCTAAAGGCCGGAGTCATTATATTGTCACCCCAGTTGGCGCTGTAGACGACAGTGTGTTCCATTTCCGCGTTGGAAGTTACTTGCCAGGTACCTATTTCGCCGGTAGTAAGTTTGCTGGGGCCGGAGGTTGATAGGTTAAGGTTGGGAGTGGTACCGGTTTCCGTTTCATTATCTGTTTGATTATCGTCTTGCTGACAGAGATTGACAAAGGCTGCCCGAGTTAAGGGACCAAAGAGGCCAATGGCTGGGATGGGCCAGTGAGCCCTTTGCCAGCTAGCTAAAGCGGCGGTCGTTTGCGTGCCGTAGTAGCGAGTGGAATTGTCTATTTGTAAATGTCCTTCACTGCGAAGTAGATCTTGTAGAGCGGTAACGTCTGCTCCTACTGATGTTGGAATTAAATTTCGGGTGAAGTTGTAACAGTAGCCAGTAGATCCTGATTGGGCTCGTCCAAAAGTGGGGATTAAAATCAGGGCCACGAGGGTTAATAAGTTGAATAAATATTTCATAAAAAGACGGCAGTTAATACTTTTAAGCTAGTAAATATAGTGGTAATTATAACATTGATGAGATGTTATCCACAGCCAAGTGGAATAGTTGTGGATAACTATTTTTAAGGTAGAACTTCAAGTGGGGGCCCGGGTGGGTCGGGCTGTTTAGGTCGCTTTGGTAGCACGTAGGCGAGCGCTAGCCACTATTTCCCGGGCTTTATTTAGAGCCTCAGCAATTGGTTTATCTTTAAAACTAATATAGCGGTCCGGTTCAAGTTTGATACCCTTCCGGTCGAATAGATTGGTCAACATTATTTTTTGTCGGTTGGGGTCAATAATGAGAGATCCTTTCAGTCCTTCAATTTGCTTTAAGACTAAGTCACCGTCTTTGGTAAATCTCGTTGTTTGTGGCCCATTGGGGACTAGATCCTTACCCAAAGCAGCTTGCCAATATTCGGTTTTATTGAAGGCGATGGCCCGCGCCAAAGCTAGTTCTCGGCCGGTCTCCCACTTTATCTTATCGGTAAAGTTGATGGCGCTTCGAATTTGCTCGATAGTGGCCCCGTCGGTGTGAAGCTGATTAAAGATATTTAATTGATTACGATCAATTTGCCCTAAGTCATTTAAGATTTGACTAAAGCCATCAGGGCCACAGATTTTGATCAGAAAATCAAACTGACTGCCGGGCTTCGCAACTCCGCTTTCAGTTAAGCCCTCTACCTGATCAGATAGCCCCAATTCCATAACCGCTCTGGCTAAGGGAGTGGGGAGGCTATAGCGGTAACCTAGATTTACTATGGCTTCTTCGACAGCTATTCGATCAATCAGTTTACTATCAGGGATACGGGGAGTTTCGGTAGGGGCTGGCGAGTTGTAGCTTTCGGGGCCCTTAAGTGTAATTTGCTCACCAGCTGGTGTTTCCGGAACCTTGGTTTTTATTAGAATTTCCTCAGCCGAGGTGGGTTGGATGCTTGAGTTGGTGGAGATGTTTATTTTGGACATTTCCGATTCAGGCTCGATGACAGCGGGGCTGGCTGGAGATTCGGTGAAGTTGGTGGCCACTTTATAGTCGTCTGAGGTAAACCGTTGACTTAACATTTCTTGCCATTTGTCGATGGAAGTAGCTTGAGCAAATTTTACAGCCGGGGAGTCGGCGGTAATGTTTTCGCTAGCTCGCTCAAATAAGGGGCTTAGAATTTTCTGATCAAATTCTTGGTAGTCGGTAATAGTGAGTTTGCCACCTGAAAATTCCGCTACCCCTTTTAAGTCATCAGGCCCGAGGCTGGCGATCGTGCGTCCGCCTAATATCTCCCGGACATTGGCCAAGACATTTTCAAGTTGAGCCGCTTCCACTGGGCTTAAAATTTTGTCACCGCTACTAAAGTCGTATTCTTGAACCACAATTCGGCGCAGAGCTTGGTCGAGTGAGTCGAAGTCGCCCCCGCGACCGATGTCATAAATGACGCTGATTTTATCACCATAGGACACTTCTGCCCCAGTTTGTTCGAGGAGGGGTAGTTTTTCTCCATCTGGGGTGACGCTTTCTGCTGGAGAGGTTGACTTGGCTAGTTCTTGATAAACAGGTGGGATAACCCTCTCGCTTGAAGCTTGAGGTTCAACATCTACTGGGTCACCTGCTGTTAATTTTTCTGTTGGTGTTGAGCCGACATTAGCAACAGGGACAGATTGTGTTTCCATTTCATCACTTGGTAAAAGGTAGTTGTAGGACAAACGACCGGTATCTTCTGTTGATTTATTGGTTTCATCTGGGGTAGATTGTGAATCATCACTTATGGTTTTCTCAATTTGTTCTATTTGATTAGTGGTGGCTACTGTTTCGTCTGTTTGCTGTAACAAGTGATCGTAAATATTGGCAGCCGCCAACAGTAAACTTTCCACCATCATAATGTTTGTAGTGGCTTTGGCGCCAAATTCTAAAGTGCGCGCGGTGTGAGCCAAAACATCAATGGTGGCATAGCGACTGGTCATTCTTTCTAAATCTTTTATTCGCCGGCTATGAGCCTTGAATATTTTTTGTTTGACCGCTTCTTTTTGTTCGGCTGTCAGTTTGCTATTTGTTTCTAACTTACGGAGTTTCTTATCAATGGCGTTAATGTTTTGTTGGGTATCGAAACGTAAAAGTCCTTGGACGCCGTCGGCAATAAAATCGGACACTTTAGTCAAAGCATTTTCGATGTTTACTGAGTCTAGTTGTTCTTCATTGCCAGTGAATTTATTCTCTTGGAACTGTGTCTTTTCTTCTTCCGACATACCAGTTGTTCTTTTAGGCATTGCGGCGATACCGCGAGCAATTTTTCGTAAATGATTTTTACGATTTTTAAAATTTTCAAATTGCTGAAATTTTTCTTTTAGTGATCCAAAGGCCAGCTCTTCAAAATTAAGCTCGTTTTGATACTTTTCTACACCAGCTCGCTTTAGTGTTATCTGACTGGAAAAACGAGCTTCTTTACCAGCTTCCGCTACTCGTCCGGCCATCATACTGGCGGCTAAAACATATCGGGTTGGATTAATGATCGCCACCCCAGTTAAGTCAGCCACAGTGCGGCCGATTTTTACAAGTGTGCTTAAAGGTTGGCCTACATTGCCTAGCTTATGCCTCAGTAAACTTGTACTTTCACCCCTAGCTTTTAACTGGGCTATTTCCCTCATTCGCGATTCGGCTTGCTGGCTATCGCGGTGATAGCTGGCGGCTAAGCCGTGGGCTAAACGCTTGCCTGGGCTTAAATTTTTTAGTTCGTCAGCGGAAACTTTCTTGCTGGTCATACTTTCAAGAGCCAGAGCCATCCAGTCGCTTTTAGTTTTTTTAAACTGCCAGCCCAGATTGTATAGTCCTACTTTAATTTTTTCTTGAGTGGGTGTCGGCAAGCTTTCAAAGTTGGTGGCTGAACCTACTTCCTCTGGAGGTAGGCTAGCCATCATTTCTTGGACAAATACTGGATCTAAAGCTGGTAACTCCGTGTTATCATCATTGTTTTCTAGGGTTGGTAATTTGGTCGAGGAGAAGTTGTTTGGAGTTAAAGACGCATTTTTTTCATCATCAGCTTCAGCTAGTAGTGCTTCTAATAAGTCTTGAAGGTTTTCATCCTTTTCCGTTTTTTCTTCTGTTTCTGAACCCACCTCAGATGTTGCTGGCTCTACTTGATTGCTACTGGCTGTACTTGTTGCTCCGTCTCTAAATTTAAATCCTGGGAGCTCCTGGAGTTTGGCCTCTGAGCTTTTAGTTGAATCTAGCTTTACTAGTTCCACTATTTTGTCGCGAAAGCCACCGGCTCCAGTTAAAAAGAATTTATTTGACGATATTAAATAACGGTCTATTTGCTTTTTCAGATCTTCCGATGAATAGTAGTCGCTTCCTTGCAAGCCACCTAGGTTATCGATCGCTGTTTGAAGTTCGTCTAAAGTGGTAGTTTCACTGATGGCTTGAGTAATTTTGTCTAGTTCCGCTTGTTCTTGCACCTTTGATTCTTCCAGCAAGGCAGTCAGCTCGTCTGGTTTTTTTTCCTCGTTGTCTACTAACACAGGAGTTGCCTCGGCCCCTAGTGTGGCCGCTGGCTCCACTACCGGCGGGTGTTCTTGAATTGGGTCTTGAGGTTTTAATCCTGAGGGTATTTTTTCTCTTTCGGCACGTGATAGCATTCCGAGATGGTCTTGGACAAATTGATTGGTTTTAACCTGCCCCCTCGAACGTTTTTGTTCTTCCGGTGTTTGAATGGTTGGGGGTACTTGGGGGTTAGCCGTTTCTTCTACTAGTCGCCAGTAACTATCAAGAGCACTGTCTGTTTCGGTTTCTGGTTTTAGGGCGGATTGTATTTCTCGATGGTCGGTGTCGGAAAATTTAATTGCCCTACCGGCGGTTTTGTCGACCGGTTCTAGAGTTATTTCATCTGGCTTTAGTTTGGTTTTTGCAGGTGATTTAATGGATTCCTGATTGGTGGGAGTTTGCAGGTCTTTTTCCACTTTAGCAATACGCAAGTTGGCATCTTTTAATTCTTCGGGCACTTTTTCTCCTCCTTCCATTTGGTGGTAGTAATCTTGTCGAGCTTGATAGAAAGCTTCAACTGCGGACTTTTTATCGGCCGGGTCTACCTCTGGGGTGTCAATAATATCTTTAGCGTTCAAAAAAGCTTTTTTCACCACTTCAAGTTGCTCTTCCTTTTCTTCCTTTGTTGCACTGCCTTTAGTGGTTGAAGGGCTTGTTTCATTGTCAGAGGTTTTATTTAATCTATCCTCGATTCTGTTTAGTTGATTTTTTAGAAGCTCTTTATTTTCGGATTTGATAGCCGGGTCAGATATTATGGCCTCAATTTCTGGTGCGAGTTTCTCTAATTGTTTTTTAATTTCTTCAATTCTAGATGGTCCAAAGCCCGACAAGTCAGGCTTTGGTAAATTTTTTAATTTTCGGGTTAGGTCGTGAAGAGTTAGCCGGAGATTATTGTAATCCAGTTTGGGAATATTAGACTCAATATTATTTTCATTCATAGAATATCTTTTATTGATCGAAATAAGAGATCTTATATTTAGTATTTACATTTTAATACACTTGAACTTACTTGTCGTTGGTCTATTGTTAATAGGGTAGAGGTATCCTACTAAAAAATCTTATATAATTGATAGGATGTGTAATACCACCAAGGTTCTAGCGCTTACTTTTAGACCCCATATAGTTGTGGAGTTTATTGCTGTTTGGTCGGCCGCTTTTATTTTTAATGCTGGCTGGGAGCTCACACATGAGGTTTTGTATACCCACTACCAAGGGGAATCGATTACCATTTTCATTTTACTGCGGGCGGCTGTGTTTGATGCCGTGGTGATTACCTTTTTGGCCGCTATAGCTAGGTTCTTGGTTGGTGGGCGGGATATTAAAAAAGAGTTAATCTGGCTCTCTGTTTTAGCTCTTATCTTTGCTGTCGGGTTCGAACTCTTTGCTCTTTATACTGGCCGCTGGGCTTATAACGATCTAATGCCTCTGGTGCCGGTCTTTAAAGTGGGTTGGTCGCCCACGGTCCAGCTGGCTTTAACCGGGTCGGTGGCCCTAGCCTTAGCTCGCTTGTGGAAAGTCCTTTGTCCATTATGTAATAAATATGACTAAAAAATTATGGTATCAGTTTTGGCGACCCTTAGTTTTTACCAGTGGTTACTTACTTGTTTTTAGTGTCTATTATATTTTCAAGGGCGATGCAGAGTTTATTTGGTACGTGGCGGTCACTGTTTTATTTTTTGCCCTAATATTAGGCACGATTAAATACACCAGACTTAGTCACTGGTCAATCTGGGGCTTATCACTCTGGGGGCTCTTACATATGGCCGGGGGGAGTGTGCTGGTGGCTGGCGACGTTTTATACGCTTATCGCTTACTGCCTTTGGTGGATCGAGGCGGTGAGTTTTTCATTCTAAAATTTGACCAAGTGGTTCACGCTTTTGGCTTTGCCGTGGCGACTTTGGTGATGTATGAAATCACGAAGCGGTATTTTACGGGTAGTCGGGGGCTTTTAGTTTTTATAGCCGCTTTGGGCGGCTTGGGCTTGGGGGCGATTAATGAATTGGTGGAATTTGCCGCTGTCGTTTTTATGCCGTCGACCGGGGTGGGTGGGTACTTTAATACTGGTCTCGATTTAGTGTTTAATGCGGTGGGAGCAATCTTTATGGCCGTGATGCTGTATTGGAAACCTCGCTTAAAGTTTAAATAATTTTTTAGTGGGCCAAGATCGCCTGAAGAATTTTTTCATACATCTCAATTAAGGGTTGTTCACCGTTGGAATGAATGAAAAATTTAAAGCCCGGCCGGGTATTGATTTCAATTAGCCACAATTTACCTTGTTCGTCTTCAATGACGTCTAAGCCGGCAAAAGTGACCGGCAAGGGCGCAAAAATAGGTTGGGCGAAATCCGCTAAAGCGGCCAACTGAGCTTGGTCTTCAATTGGTATTGCCTGGGCTTGGTCCCAGTGTAGGGGGCTTAGATTGCCATTAAAGGTGGCGCCGACTATGCTTTTTTCATAAGCAAGTAAAAGTTTCTCACGGAAGAAAATCAAGCGGTACTCCGCTTTTGGTTTGATGTACTCTTGGGCCAGGGCCACGTAGTCGTACTGCTGGGACTTGGGATTGTAGATTTTTTTTAGAGCGCGATGTAAATCTTTTTCGGTGGGGCAGAGAAAAACATTGTTGCCTTGTTGGCCGGCGTTCCGTTTCATTATTAGGGGCCAAGAAAAATTTTGTTGGATGGTTTCAATAATTTCTGTCCTTGATTTAACATTGCGATAAAGTTCGTAAATATCGAGTGAATCCGGGTTGAAAAAGCCAAGCGTGGCCGGCATCGCGATCACTTCGTTTAGCAGGAGGTAGGTAAATTCTTTGTCCGCACAGATACGGTTTACCACATCAGAGTTAAAGGGAGTGGCGGCGTTGGCAAAAAATAGAGACAAAGAGCCGGCCGGTTTAACTTCAATAAAGTTGTGATGGCGGTCTAGGTAGCGATACGGAATATTTAAATTATCGCAGGCGGTGGCCAGGCACTGTAGAGCGGGGTATTGTTGAACGAGGGGCATTGATTTATAGGCTACCCTCGGATAGGTTATAATTCAAGGGCTTGTTTAAAAACTAGTTTTTTACTTATGAATGATTTTTTCAAAATTGCCGACGAGATTCTAAACGCTATTAAAAATTCAAACCGGATATTGCTGCATTTACACCCGAGTCCGGACCCTGATTCGGCCGGGTCGGTGCTGGCTCTCGCTGAAGCGTGTCGTAGTTTGGGTAAGGAGGTGGTGGCCATTGGTGGTGATTCGGATTTATCCCCGTCACTTGCCGCTTTGCCAGGTTTTGAAACTATTATCCCGACCGCTTACTCCGATATTGAGGTGGGCCAGTTTGATTTGTTTTTAATTTTGGATTCCGCTTCAGTTAATATGATTTCTAAAAAGGGGGCGGTAGTGTTTCCGTCTCACTTAAAGACAGTAGTGATTGATCATCACATCTCCAATCCCGGCTTTGGTCAGATCAACTTAATCGATTCGTCGCGGCCAGCCACCGCTGAGATAATTTTTGAATTACTAACCGCTTGGCATGTGGCCTTGACTGCTACTATGGCGGCCAATTTATACGCTGGCCTGTATAGTGACACCGGGGGTTTTAAATATCCGGAAGTGACCCCGCGTACACTCGAGGTGGGGGCGGAACTTTTAAAAGTGAATCCCCAAGCTACCCGAGTGGTTTTAGACCTGGAGCGGAGTATGACCAAGGGCGCTTTGCGGTATTGGGGCTTAGCTCTTAATTCGGCTGAGGAAGTGGCTGGGGGACGAGCGGGGATGGTAGCTTTAAGTTTTTCTGATTTGGAGTCAGCGGGGATTAATTACGCCGATACGGAAGGCTTGTCGATTTCGGGGGACTTACTTTTGGTTAGGGATTATGTAGTGGTTGCCACTTTGGTGGAAAAGGAGCTGGGACGAGTTAGATTATCCCTCCGGTCTAAGAACCCCGACCTGGTTGATGTGTCTAAAATTGCCGCCACCTTCGGCGGCGGCGGGCATCGGGCCGCCGCCGGGGCACTGCTTTTAATGCCCCTAGCCGAAGCTAAAGCCAAAGTGGCTACTTCCCTAGGTCGGACCTTGGGAATATAGACAGCGCATGAGTTTTCTGGTTTATTAAGAGTAGAAATAGGACTCAACTTAGGGAGGTGAGTTATGTATACTCCGGACAAGGATGTGGTAGACCCAAATGTACTGGAGGTTCGAAGGGGTAAGTTGGCTCGGCCGGCTCCTGTTTTACCGCCAGAAGTCGTGGATCTTATCCTTGCTTCAAATCTGAAATTGGTCAAGGTGTGGCCGGCCAAAGACTGGGGCGGTAAAGGGGCGGGAGTAATTCTTGCTCATCCTACGCTTCCACGTCAGTTTTGCCTTGATCGAGATGCGACTTTGCCACCCTGGATTACCGATGCTAGGACCAGGTCGAATCTATCGATTATACGCCAGAGCTTAGCTCGCTGCGGCCATGTGGTGTAAGAGCACCTATCGCCCCCGACGTCACTCGACGGCGGGGGCTTCTTAAAAAAACTAGCAAGTAGACCTTGCTTTTCGGCTTAAAAAGAGTAAATCTATAATTATTAAAGTCTAAATTTAAAGAATCTATGAAAAAACTTTATCGTAGCCAAAAAGATCGAACAGTGGCTGGGGTCTTGGGTGGCTTGGGGGAGTATTCTAGTATTGACCCGGTTTTACTGCGCGTTATTTTTATTTTAATTGTTTTAATGACGGGTATTTTTCCTGGTGTTATTGGCTACTTACTAGCCATTCTTATAGTGCCCCAAGGACCGGATTCGACTGTCACCTCGACTGAGGCGTCGGCTTAGCGATCTAGAAGTGAGGTGGTAGAATAAGTTTTATGACCAGACCAAAAACCACGCCCTTACCTCCCACCATTGTGGTGGTTTTTGGTATTACCGGTGATTTAGCCCGGCGTAAACTGTTGCCGGCCATTTTCGATTTATATCTAAAGGGGTTGCTGCCCAGCCAGTTCCGGCTGGTGGGGTTTATGCGGCGTGACTTATCTAAACTGGAATTTCAAACTTTGATTCAAGACAGTCTCACCAAGTATCACCGTGGGGCGAGTTCAACTAGTCTTAAAAAATTTTTAAAGTTGATAGTATTGGAGCAGGGCCAATTTGACGACCCGGCGGCTTACGAGCGCTTAGGCGAACAACTTAAGTCTTTAGATAACAGTTTAGGTGTTTGTACTAATAAGCTATTTTACCTTGCCGTGCCCCCAGCGCTTTATCCGACGATTTTCCCGTTAATTAAAAAGAGTCACTTGGCTAAAGCTTGCGAAAGCGCGCGGGCTGGTACCGGCTGGACGCGTTTTTTGGTGGAAAAGCCTTTTGGTCGTGATTTAGGAACCGCCAGATCTTTAGAACGCCAACTTAAGAATATTTTTACCGAGGATCAAATTTTTCGGATTGATCATTATTTAGCCAAGGAGACTTTGCAAAATATTATTACTTTTAGATTGGCCAACCCCTTATTTGCCAATATTTGGAATCGCGGGCACATTGTCCGCGTAGAGGTGCGTCTCTTAGAGCAAGAAGGAATAGTGGGTCGGGGGTCTTTTTATGACGAGGTGGGAGCCTTACGGGATGTGGGTCAGAATCATTTACTGCAAATGCTCGCTTTGGTGGCGATGGAGACACCGGCTACCCTGACAGCCGCTAGTATTAGAGCGGCTCGGGAGAGAGTATTAAAAGGTTTAAAACTGGCCCATTCTGATTTTAAAGAGTCGGTGCAACGGGGCCAATATGAGGGATACTTAAATGAGTCCGGAGTGGCTCCTTACTCAACTACGGAAACTTATTTTAAAATTAACGCCACTGTAACCACTGGCCCCTTACGTGGTGTTCCATTTACTTTAGAAAGTGGCAAAGGTTTACCGGTTAAAAAAACCGAGATCAAAATTTACTTTAAAAATTTAAAGTTGATACCGGTAGAGGTGGAGAGTGGAGAGGTGGGTAATGTCTTAACTTTCACCATTCAACCCAACGAAGGGGTGGCACTGTCGCTTCTGGCTAAAGAGCCGGGTTTAGACTATCTGGTCACAGAAAAAAACCTGGAGTTTGCTTATGCGACCGGCTGGCCCGATCGGCTGATACCTTCCGACTATGAGCGGCTGTTGTTTGACGCCTTGATGGGGGACAGTACCCTCTTTCCTACTCGCGGCGAAATTATTGCATCGTGGCAATTTATTACACCTATTTTAAATCAGCTGAACAAGTTGCCCCTAACGCGCTACCGCCGAGGCGACTTACCTAGTGTGAGTTAAAAGAAGTGTTGGGACACCCAGCACCAACTAAGGCATTGGTGCTGGAGTTGACCCTGTGAAATAAGCCATCGGAATATTGTGCTTATATTTAGTACTCCGAATCACTATGAGCTTACAGTGAGACTTTAAACTACCTATTTCACAGGGTTGACTTTCCCTTGATAGCCTTGTAGTATGAAAGGGCCCCGCGGGGCTTTTTTATTACAGCGATAATTTCTAATTTATGTCATTCATCGACTATCTTAAGTCCACCAAGGGAGAACTCAAGCACGTGAACTGGCCGACCAAAAATCAGGCGATTGCTTATACGACGATTGTGATTGCGATTGCTTTTGTCATTGGATTTTACTTGGGGGCTTTTGATTTTATTTTCACTACTATTTTAAGAAATTTTTTAATCTAAACCTATGGCTAAACAAGAACTAGACCAAGGGCGTAATTGGTATGCTATTCATACTTACGCCGGTTATGAAAATGCGGTGGCGAGAAACCTAAAACAACGCATCGAGTCGTTGGGGATGGAAACTAAAATTTTCAATGTCTTGGTACCCAGCGAGAAAAAGGTAAAAATTAAGGGGGGTAAACGCGTGACCGAAGAAGAAAAAATTTACCCCGGTTATGTCTTGGTGGATATGATCGTCACCGACGATTCTTGGTACGTGGTACGTAACACGCCGCGGGTAACTGGCTTTATTGGTTCGGGAGTGATTCCGGTGCCGCTCGCTAAAGAGGAAGTGGATGAATTGTTCCGCCGGATGAGCGACGACTCCACTAAGCACGCTATCGACTTGTCGGTAGAGGAGCCGGTAGTGATTGTCGATGGTCCGTTTAAAGACTTTGAAGGTAAAGTTAGCGAGATCGATTCCGAGCGTGGCAAGGTCAAAGTCCTGGTATCGATGTTTGGCCGCGAAACCCCGGTAGAGTTGGATTTTCTCCAAGTCAAGAAGATTTAGATTAATGAATTTTTCGCTCATCAGCTTGAATTGGACATTTTTACAAAAATAAGGTAGATTTCTATCGTTATGGCTAAAAAAATCATCAAAAAATTAAAACTGCAGATTCCCGCGGGGGCGGCTAACCCAGCGCCACCGGTTGGTCCAGCCTTAGGTCAGGCTGGTATTAACATTGGCGAGTTCGTCAATCAGTTCAATTCTAAAACTCAAGAAATGAGAGGGGATATTATCCCGGTTGAAATTTCGGTTTATGAAGACCGGAGTTTTGACTTTGTTTTAAAAACCCCACCAGCTTCGAGTTTGATTCTTAAAGCGATCGGAGTCGAGAAAGGCTCGGGTAAAAATGTGGCTAAAAAAGTTGGCACTATTACCAAAGCTCAAATTAATGAAATTGCTGAGAGGAAAATGCCGGATTTGAATGCTAACGACGTGACCGCGGCTGCTAAAATTATTGCCGGCACCGCTCGTTCGATGGGGGTGGAAGTGAAATAGGCAACTTCCACCGGCCGGAGGCTGACGAGCCGAGGCGGGCCCGCGCAATTTTTCAGCAGAAAAATATGTGTGGGTGGAGGTGAAATAAAATATACACAAAGAAAAACCCCCAGTACTGGGGGTTTTTCTTTACTTAATTTTATACTGGCTTTTAAGTTTTTTTATCTCTCCTTTCTTGATTAAGTTTATTTCAGTGTTGTCTTTGGATAGGTGCTTGGCAATAAACCCTTCAATAATGTCTTTATGGTGATAGCGACTTTGGCGCGCATCCACCGCTTGGTCTAATTGTTCAAACACAAGTTGACAAAAACGTTCGCCCGGATAAAGTTTTATCACTTGAGAGTCAGTGTTATTGGTAATAGGTATGGCTAGTTGTCCTTCATAACCTGAGTCAACTATGCCGGTTAGATCGACGGACAAGCCTTTGCGGTTGGTGGAAGACCGAGGGTAAAGCACTGCCATAATATCTCTTGGCAGAGTAATAGATTCCAAAGTGCTTACTAAAACATATTCTCCCGGCAACAGGTCAAACACCTGGCCTTCCTCTAATTCGATGATGTCGAAGTAAGCTGGCCTGTTTTTATCAAAATAGTTGATATTTAAAGCTTCTCGACCGGCTTTTGTTAGGTGCCACTTTTTGGGGATTAAAAAAGTATAGCCCAAACGCAAATCCACTGCGTGAGCCTGAAGCTGAAAAATATCTAAGCTTGGCTTGAATTTTAGGTCAGCAGTTTGAATTCGTTTTAAAATCTGGTCTTTGGTTAGGATAGCCATATTACTTTATTAGGTCGTATTCTAATAGAACCGTATTGTCTCCAATTTTGTTAAGTGAAACAAGAGATAGCTGTCTTGGCAAGTTTTTTGATAGTAAATTTAATCCTTGGCCAAAAATAACCCCTTCAACTGTCAAATATAATTTGTCGACCAAATTATTATCTAGAAAGAGGGTATATATTGATGCCCCACCACAAATTGCTACTTCAGACACACCTTCTCGCTCTAGTCGCAGGAGTAGTTGTTCTGGGGGTTCGGTGGTTGTTTCAACGCCTTCATATTCAACGTCGAGAGAGTAGATAATATTACGGCGACCGGCCAGGGGCTGGGCCCCGAAAGTTTCGTAGGTTTTCGCTCCCATTACTATTACGCCCGCTTTTTTGGTGAGGGCAATAAAATGTTTTTTGTCGGCTTTACTGGTCCAGCTGGTCGAAGCCTCATCTCGATTTTTGGCGATGAAGCCGTCGGCCGACATGGCGGCCACAATAAAGGTTTTCACAAAACTATTTTTAAACCACTAATGGGTTCACCTGGGTGATACTGGGCCTCTAGATCGTCGACTATTTCCTGATACAATTTTGGATCACGATTCTCAGCTCGATCGAAAGAATTTTCCGGTAAGTGTAAGTTGATTGGCTTATGGTTATGCTTGCGGTCAATAATTTCCTGAGCCCCAGCGTAGTGGATATCATAAATATGGGCATTAGAAATGGAGTGGGTGTAGATACCAGGTTTAACGTTTAATTTTTGAGCCAGCATACATTGCAAGAGAGCAAAGCCGGCTACATCCGCCGGCATACCAAGCATCATATCATTGGAGCGGATGATGTTATGAAGATGCAATTTACCGCCAATAATATTTACTGTAAAAGTATAAGGGCAAGGGACATTTTTCCTAGCCACACCACCCAAGCCGTCGCTCGCCGGGTCCCATGTCACAATCACGCCGTGTCTCGAGCTAGGATCTTTTTGGAGTAGTTCGATTAGTTTGCCGAGTTGGTCTCGTCCAAAGTGCTTGCGCCAGCGGTAACCATAAGCGACAGTCACCACATCACCGGGGTTGGTAAAAATATCCCAAATTTTTGTATGATCACGGAGAAAATCTTCAGGTTTTCGGCTACCCATGATAAACCACATTTGTTCGGCTATGAACATACCGACGGGAATCTTGCGGAGGGTTAGGAGGGGAAAGCCGTCGGCTGAAATATCAGTTGAGAAAGTTAAGCCGGGCAAGGCTTTAGTCTTATGCCCGGTGCGATGGTTGGTTTCTTCAATTCCAGTCTTGAGTATTTTCTCTATGGAGTCTTGATATATTCGGTCAAATGGGGTCATAAGTTGAATTATAGGGGATTCAGGGTAGAATATCCACAGCTTTAAAAAAGATCAAATCATAAGGAACCAAACTAATGAGTACATCCAAATCACCGGTTAGTTATCCCTATTTACCCGTCGGCCAACATTTTTTGTACGTGTCTGCCTCGGACCCTTTTATGTTAGCGGCCAAAGAGTACGCCCGAGCCCATTCACTGGATCAAGTTATGCCCACCGGGGCCGTGATTGTGAAAGATGGCAAGGTAATTGGGGCCGGGGCCAATGGTAGCAACTACCACGATAGTAACGGTTGCGAGCGGGTGCGTCAAAATATCCCCACCGGCGAAGGTTATGAATTGTGCGAAGGTTGTCATCCTAGAAATCACGCTGAAGTTAAAGCTGTAGCTGACGCGAGGGAGCGCGGGGAAGATACCACTGGAGCCAAGTTGTTCTTGTGGGGTCACTGGTGGGCTTGCAAGTCTTGTTGGAGTGTAGCTTTGGAGGCCGGGATTAGTGAGATTGTTCTTCAGGATAACTCCGAAGTGCTTTTCAACAAATTGCATCCGGACAATATCGTTGGTCATCAGTTTGACTAGAGCCCATTTGATTCAAGCCCCACCCTTTTTGGTGGGGCTTTCTCTTTTAAATATTTCGGTTATCATACTCTTAATGAAAGACAAACAAATCGAAAAATTATTAACAGCCGAAAAGCGGCGCCAGCAGAAGGTGGTGAATCTAATTGCTTCGGAAAACTTTGTCTCATCCGATGTGTTAAAGGTTCTTGGTTCGGAACTAACCAATAAATACGCCGAAGGTTATCCGGGGGCGCGTTACTATGGTGGTAATGAGGTAGTAGATCAGATTGAGAGTTTGTGCCAGGCGCGAGCTCTCAAAGCGTTTAAACTTAAATCCCCAAAATGGCGGGTGAACGTTCAGCCCTTGTCTGGTTCGCCAGCTAATGTGGCCGTTTATTTGGCCCTGGTCCCGCCGGGCGGGACGGCGAGTCAAGGCCCAGCCTCCGCCAAGGCTACAGTGGGGCGAGGAAAGATTATGGGTATGTCTCTTGCTCACGGTGGCCACTTAACTCACGGCCACAAGGTTTCTATTACCGGTAAGGTGTGGCAGCAGGTACCATTTGGAGTAGATGAAAAAACTGAAGTGCTTGATTATGAGCACCTAAGTCGGCTAGCTAAAAAAGAAAAACCTCAGTTGATCGTGGCTGGCTTCACTGCTTACCCTCGGCGGATTAATTGGCAAAAGTTTCGCGCTATTGCGGACTCGGTGGGGGCGATTTTGATGGTAGACATGTCTCATGTGGCGGGTCTGGTGGCCGGAGGGGCATACCCCTCACCCTTTCCTTACGCCGATGTGGTAACTACCACCGTTCATAAAACTTTGCGGGGTCCGCGGGCGGCCCTTATTTTTTCCAGACTTGAGTATGCCGACAAAATTGATAAAGCCGTTTTTCCGGGGACGCAAGGTGGGCCACACTTAAACCAAATTGCGGCGGTGGCCGTCGCTTTAGCGGAGGCCACACGGCCTGAGTTTAAAACTTATGCGAAGCAGGTGGTCAGGAATGCCAAGGCGCTAGCGAGCGAATTGAAGCGCTTAGGTTGGAGATTGGTTTCTGGCGGTACTGATTCTCACCTTATTTTGCTAGACACCTGGATGGGTGGCCAAGGGTTATCTGGTAAAGAGGCTAGTGACAGGCTGGAAGCCGCGGGAATAATTGTTAATAAAAACACGGTACCGGGAGAAACTCGCAGCCCGATGGATCCGTCGGGAATTCGTTTAGGCACAGCCGCCGAAACGACTAGGGGTAAAAAAGAGGCGGATATGGTGAAGCTCGCTCAAAGAATTGATAAAATTTTAAAGAAATAAACTATGGCCAAAAAAGGAAAACTTATTGTAATTGATGGAATTGATGGCTCGGGTAAAGCTACTCAAACTAAACTTTTAGCCACCAGATTAAAACAAGCTGGTTATAAAATTAAAACTATAGACTTTCCACGTTATTACGATAACTTTTTTGGCGGTTTAATTGGAGAATATTTGTCTGGCCAGTACGGGGATTTTACAAAAGTTGATCCACGGATTGCATCGGTGTTATATGCAGCTGACCGTTTTGAATCAAGTATTCAGATCAAAAAGTGGCTAGAGGAAGGATATATTGTGCTGGCTGATCGCTATGTTTCTGCCAATCAAATTCACCAAGGAGGTAAAATAAAAAATCTTAAACAGCGGGAAGAGTTTATGATTTGGCTCAACAAAATGGAGTTTAATGTATTTAAATTACCCAAGCCAGATCTGGTTATATTTCTAGATGTTCCTTACGAAATAAGTAAAAAGTGGCTTCAAGGCAAGGTTAATCAAATGAGTAAAAAGTATCTAAAAGGCAAAAAAGACGTAGCCGAAGATAATTTGCGTCATTTAAAACTTTCCAGAGATAGTGCTTTACTTTTGGCACAGAAGAATAAAAATTGGAGTAAGATTGAATGTTGTAAAGGCTCAATTTGTATGAGCCCGCCCGAAGTTAGTAAGAATGTGTTTAAAATTGTTTCTAAACGGTTAAAAATATAAAATGAGTGTGGTGCTTAAAATTAAAAAATTAAATCCGACTGCCAAGTTGCCCAACTACGCCCACCCCGGGGATGTTGGACTTGATATGTGTTCACTAGAGGATTATGTCTTGGAGCCAGGGGAGCGACGGATTTTTTTTGTTGGTTGGGCTCTCGAATTTTCAATTGGCTTGGCGGCTATCGTTAAAGACAAAGGTAGTCTGCCAAAAAATGGCGGCTTGCACGTTTTGGGTGGAGTGTACGATGCTGGCTATCGGGGGGAATATAATGTGAACCTTATAAACTTAGGTAGTGAATCTTATCAAATTAAACAAGGGGATAAATTGGCTCAATTGGTAATCTTTCCGGTCGAACTAGTGGATATTGAAGAAGTTGAAGAGTTATCAGACTCAAGCCGTGGCGAGGGCCGTTTTGGTTCCACTGGCCGGTAAATTTCCAATATGGACAATATTAAACTGGGTATTTATCGGCATTACAAAGGCAATGAGTATGAAGTTTTAGGACTGGCTAGTCATTCCGAAACCAATGAGCCACTGGTCGTTTATCGGGCACTTTACGGCAATTTTGATTGGTGGGTTCGCCCGGCCGAGATGTGGTTGGAAACAGTGGACAAGCCCGAGCTCGGCTATCGGGGCCCGCGCTTTACTTTAATTAAAGAAACCGCCGTTTAACCTTTGTCGGTAGCTAACAACTAATAGCTGATAATCCAAACCCATATATTTCCATAGGGCGGACCTATGTAGACGAATTGAGCGCTTCAAAAATTATGTTCCGCATCCCCCTCCCAACAAAAACCCACTTTTAGAGGGTCACGAGCACGACGGCGCGAGTGTTTCAGAAATTCTGTACTCTAAAAGTGTGTTTTTCTAAAAAGTTTTAATCTTCAGAGATTTAGTACCCTAGAAACCGGTTTTTCCGGTACAGACAAATTCTAGCCATAGAAGTGGGGTTGGGAATCTAAGGAACAGGTATTTTTGTAAAATAAACGGCCCTATACAAGGGGATTTTTTGTGCTATAGTGGATTTAATGATCCGTTCTCTGATTGAAAAAGCCTTGGTCGAAGAATTGAAGCAGTTGGGCGTGCGCGGGCCCAAAGTTCTTTTAGAGCATCCCTCCGATTCGGGGCTGGGTGACTATGCCACCAATGTGGCGATGATGTACGCCAAGAAGCTAGGTGAAGACCCGATTGAACTGGCCGGCAAGCTGGTCCAACAGTTAAAAAATCACAATTTTGAGGGGGTGGAAAAAATTACCGTGGCTGGTTTTGGCTTTATCAACTTCTACTTAAAGCCAGATTTTTTTGCCAGTGAAATAAAAAAAATATTGGATGAGCCAAACTTTGGTCGCAATAATCGACTGCGTCGTCAGAAAACCATAGTGGAGTACACCGACCCAAACCCCTTTAAAGTTTTTCATATTGGACATTTGATGAGCAACACGGTGGGTGAAAGTATTTCCCGCTTGATTGAGTGGAGTGGGGCAGATGTGAAGCGGGCTAGTTATCAGGGCGATGTGGGCTTGCATGTCGCCAAGGCTATTTACGGTATTCGCGAGCAGTCTTGGCTGTTTTGGAAAGAAAAAATGTTAGGGTCGGTGACTAGTCGGGTTAATTTTTTGGGGGCGGCTTACGCCGCCGGGGCTAAAGCTTATGAAGATAACTCTACCGCTAAAGAAGAAATTATTCGCCTCAACACTTTAATTTATAGTCGGACTGACGCTGGTGTCAATCGCTACTATGACGCCGGCCGAGCTTGGAGTTTAAGTTACTTTGAAACTATTTATCGCCGCCTAGGGACCAAGTTTGATTTTTACTTTTTTGAAAGTGAGATGGCGGAAACGGGTAAAGCCATTGTAAATGATTTTCTAAAAAAGCAGGTGTTTGTGGAAAGCGACGGGGCGATAGTGTTTAAAGGGGAGGCCCACGGTCTCCATACTCGAGTTTTTGTAAACTCCCAAGGTTTGCCCACCTATGAGGCCAAAGATTTGGGGCTGGCCAAAGCCAAGTATGATAAATACCCTTATGAAAAATCTATCGTTATTACTGCCAATGAACAGAGTGATTATTTTAAAGTAGTGTTAAAAGCCATGGAAGCGGTTTTCCCAGAGCTGGCTCCAAAAATTAAGCACATTTCTCACGGCTTACTAATGTTGCCCTCCGGTAAAATGTCGTCTCGTACTGGCGATGTGGTAGCGGCCGAAGGTTTAATGGCCGACATTGAAGGTAAGGTGTTCGAACGTTTGGCCGATCGGACGCTCTCGCGTAACAGTAAAAAAGAAATTGCCGGGCAAGTAGCGGTAGCGGCCATTAAATTTTCCATTTTAAAGCAGGCACCCGGCCGGGATGTTATTTTCGATATAGAAAAGTCTGTGTCTTTTGAAGGGGACTCTGGACCTTACTTACAGTACACGGCTGTGCGGGCCGCTTCGGTTTTGGCGAAGGCCAAAAAAGACGGTTTAACCCCGTCCGCCACCCGGCCGGAAGATATAGAAGTTTTACCTTTAGAAAAATTTTTATATCAGTTTCCGGAGGTGGTGGAGCGAGCCGGCACGGAGTACGCTCCGCAAAGTATCGTGACTTATTTGCTGGAAGTAGCCTCAGCTTTTAATAGTTTTTATGGGGCGCATCAAATTATTGATGAAGCGCGACCCGAGTTGTCGGCGTATCGCTTGGCTCTAGCTGAGGCTACGCGCCAGGTGTTAGCGGGCGGGTTGGAAATTTTGGGGATTGCGGTGCCGAGTGAAATGTAGGGCGCTCGTCTAGCTTCCGTTTTAAAACACGGAAAAATATCCAGCGCCTATTTTTCCTCCGCTCCAGCGGGGCCGTTTGGCCTTGCGGCTACTGCCGCCAAATACAACAAGGCCAAAACCCAGCCGGCCACCACCTTCGCGAGGTTTTAAAACGGAACTAGTCTCGCTAGGCTGATTGTAAAAGCCCTTATTTTAAGGTAAATTGTTTGAATATGTCTGTTAAAAAAGATTTGCCCGAAAAGTCGGAGACCGCCAAGCGGGAGGAAGAAACTCTAAAGTTTTGGCAGGAGAATGGTATTTTCGAAAAATCTGTAACCAAAGACGCACCGAACGGGGAGTTCGTTTTTTATGATGGTCCTCCGTTTGCTACGGGCTTGCCCCACTATGGCTCGCTTTTATCTTCGATCGTTAAGGATGTCATTCCTCGCTACAAAACGATGCAGGG
>Ga0156735_16_pt2 | contig 151100 bp, 164 predicted proteins | sample RifOxyD1_FD_112064 | JGI IMG/M metagenome (GOLD analysis project Ga0156735, IMG submission 112064) | Candidatus Vogelbacteria bacterium RIFOXYD1_FULL_46_19 | reverse complement strand
GGCGTCGATGTTTCCTATATTAAAAGTACTTTAAGCAAAGAACACGCTAAAACGGCTGATGAGGCTTACATTGAGGTTTATAAGCGCTTGCGTGATTCCGACCTAGCCACCGCGGCCAACTCCAAAGAGTTTGTCAGCAGCTTATTTGACCGTGAAAAGTATGACTTTTCCGTGGTGGGTCGTTTGCGTTTTAATGAGCGCTTTGACCAGCCGATTGATGCCAAAACCCGGGAGCAGCGTGTCATTACTTTAGACGATATTATTACTATTATTGGCCACATTGTGCATTTGGGTACCACCCCGGGCGCGCGGGCTGATGATATCGACCATTTGGGTTTTCGCCGGGTGCGTTCGGTTGGTGAAATGTTGCAACAGAAGCTGAAAGTGGGTATGACTCAGATGCGACGCAATATTCAAGACCGCATGTCGACGGTGGATGCCGCTACTTTACTGCCGATTCAGCTCATTTCGCCGCGGCCCCTCCAGGCACGACTAAAAGAATTTTTTACCACCAACCAGTTGTCCCAGTTTATGGGTCAAGAAAACGTCTTGGCCGAAATTGAACACTTGCGAACTCTATCGGCCTTAGGACCGGGCGGTTTGACCAGAGAGCGAGCCGGGCTCGAGGTGCGCGACGTGCACACTTCTCACTATGCTCGCGTTTGTCCGATTCACACCCCAGAAGGACCAAATATTGGTTTGATTTTGCGTTTGTCTACTTACGCTCGGGTTAATGAATTTGGCATTATTGAGGCCCCTTACCGCAAGGTGGTAAAGGGTAAAATCACCGACGAACTGGTTTACTTAAACGCTTTAGAAGAAGAAAAGTATCATATCGCCCACGCCGGTGTCCGCTATGATGATGATGGTAAATTACTGGATGAACTGGTTGAAGCCAGAAGTAATACCAAACCAGGCATAGTAGCCGCCGACCAGATCGATTTTATTGATGTAGCTCCAAACCAAGCTTACTCTATTGCCACTTCGATGATTCCTTTCTTGGAGCACGATGATGCCAACCGAGCGTTGATGGGTTCGAACATGCAGAAGCAGTCGGTACCGTGTCTAGTGCCCGAAGCCCCACTCGTGGCCACTGGGATTGAAGAGCGAGTCGCTCGCGACTCGGGCCGTTTAGTCACCGCTCTCTCCGCGGGAACCGTGTCAGCAGTGGATGGTAATGTCATTAAAGTAAAAACTGAGAAGGGTAGTGAGGATGTATATGAACTACGGATTTTTAGTAAGACCAATGACAACTCTATGTTCCACCAGCGGCCGGTGGTGTCGCTAGGACAGAAGGTGAAAAAAGGCGATCTACTCGCTGACACTTCTTCTTCCGACCAGGGGCAAGTGGCGGTGGGACAAAATGCTCTGGTGGCTTTTATGTCTTGGCACGGGGCTAACTACGAAGATGCCATTATTATTTCCGAACGATTAATTAAAAACAGCAAATTTTCCAGTGTTTACATTGAAGAATTTCAAGTGGACGTGCGTGACACCAAGCTAGGGCCGGAAATTACCACTCACGATATTCCGAATGTTGGTGAAGCTAAACTTAAAAATCTGGATGAGGAAGGTATTATCCGCATCGGAGCGGAGGTTGAACCAAAAGATATTTTGGTTGGACGCATTACGCCAAAGGGTGAGACGGAACTAACACCGGAAGAGCGTTTGCTCCGATCTATTTTTGGTGAAAAAGCGCGCGACGTGAAAGATGCCTCCTTGCGGGTGCCGCATGGTAAGCGCGGCCGCGTGATTGGGGTGAAAGTTTTCTCACGGGAAAATGGCGACAAACTGGAGTCGGGTATCATCAAGCGCATTCATATTCAAGTGGCGCAAATTCGAAATATTTCGGTCGGCGACAAGATGGCCGGACGCCATGGTAACAAGGGTGTGATTTCGCGCGTTTTGCCGGAAGAGGATATGCCATATATGGCCGATGGAACACCGGTAGACATTATTCTAACTCCACTGGGCGTGCCGTCTCGTATGAACCTGGGGCAGATTTTTGAAATGCACCTAGGTTTGGCGGCTAGCACCTTAGGCTACCAAGCTATCACCCCAACCTTTATGGGGGTAACGGTGGAAGAAATTAAAGGTGAGTTAAAAGCGGCTGGCTTCAACGACAACGGTAAAGTGACTCTTTACGATGGCTTTACCGGTGATAAATTCGAGCAGGATATTGCGGTTGGTTATATGTATATTTTGAAACTGGCCCACATGGTGGAAGACAAAATTCACATGCGTTCCATCGGGCCCTACTCCTTGATTACGCAGCAGCCGCTCGGGGGCCGGTCCCAAGGTGGAGGTCAGCGGTTTGGAGAAATGGAAGTCTGGGCCTTGGAAGGTTACGGGGCCGCTTATTCCTTGCGAGAAATGTTAACTATTAAGTCTGATGATATCGTTGGTCGGTCTCAGACATTTGATTCATTAGTCAAAGGCGAACACATCAAACAGCCAAATATTCCAGCTTCTTTCAATGTGATGTTGAATGAGCTCCGGGGCTTAGGACTCGATGTGGAGCTTAGAAACGACGACTAATCTAAAACGATCAACACTATGAACAACAATAATAATGTCACTCAGGAGACAGTTCGCGCCTTCAATGCTATCACGCTTAAGCTGGCTTCGCCGGAAAAAATAAAGGACTGGTCTTATGGCGAGGTTACCAAGCCGGAAACCATCAACTACCGTACCGGACGCTCCGAGCGCGGTGGTCTGTTTGACGAGCGAATATTTGGTCCGGAAAAAGACTATGAGTGTTACTGTGGGAAGTACAAGCGTATTCGCTACAAAGGAATTATTTGTGAAAAATGTGGAGTGGAAATCACTCGCTCCATTGTGCGCCGTGAACGGATGGGTCATATTGAACTGGCTAGTCCGGTGGCTCACATCTGGTTTTTTCGCAGTATCCCATCTCGGATTGGGACTTTGCTTAATCTATCAGTCTCCGATCTGGAAAAAGTTATTTACTTTGCCGGTTACATTGTGACCAGTGTCAACAAAGAGGAGCAGGCTCGAGTGCTAAAACAACTTGATAGTGAGTACAAGATGCGCTTTAAGGAGCTTAAGTCCGATGAAGATAAGGACAAACTGAAGGAATCTTTACAAAATATGAAAAAGCAGGTGGAAGGTTTACGTCGCTGGCTGGTGCTTGACGAAATGACCTATCACCGAATGTCGCTTAAGTTTGGGACGGTGTTTGAAGCGGGGATTGGAGCGGAAGCTGTCAATCAGATTTTTACTTCTATCGACTTGGAAGCAATGACCAAGGAGTTGGAAGCTGGGATGGAAAAAGCTAGCTCAGTGGAGAAAGTAAAACTGCAGAAGCGTTACAATTTGGCTAAGTCTTTACTTAGAGCCGGTGTTCGTCCGGAGTGGATGTTTATGAAAAATGTACCCGTCACCCCGCCGGCTCTCCGGCCAATGGTGGCTCTTGATGGTGGTCGGCACGCAACTTCCGATGTTAACGACTTGTACCGACGGGTGATTAACCGTAATAATCGTTTGAAAAAACTGATCGACTTAAATGCCCCGGACGTGATTTTGCGTAACGAAAAGCGTATTTTGCAGGAAGCGGTGGATGCTCTAATTGATAACTCCATCAGAAAAGCTGGTGGTGAAGGTGTGATGAATCAGGCTCAACGCCGACCATTGAAGTCGCTCGCCGACAGCTTGCGGGGCAAGCAGGGGCGTTTCCGCCAGAACCTGCTGGGTAAACGAGTGGACTATTCCGGCCGATCAGTGATTGTGGTGGGTCCGGAATTGAAAATTTCTCAGTGTGGTTTGCCAAAGCATATGGCGTTGGAACTTTTCCGACCTTTCGTCATTGCTAAAATTTTAGAGCAAGAACTGGCCTTCAACATTCGGGGCGCCGGCCGTCTGATTGACGAGGGTATTTCCGAAGTGTGGGCTATTTTGGAAGATGTGATTAAGGGTAAGCGGGTATTTCTAAACCGGGCGCCGACTTTGCACCGCTTGGGTATTCAAGCTTTCCAACCGGTACTGATTGAAGGTAATGCCATTCAAATTCACCCCTTGGTTTGTACCGCTTTCAACGCCGACTTCGATGGTGACCAAATGGCGGTGCACGTACCACTGTCCGCCGCCGCTCAAAAAGAGGCTAGGGATATTATTGCTTCCAATAAGAATCTCTTAAAGCCGGGTAGTGGCGATCCGATTGTAAACATGATGCTCGACGTTATTTTGGGTTGTTACTGGGTCACCAAATGGCGAGAGGTGCCGGGGGCGGATATCAAACTCTATCCAAGTCCGAATGCCGCTATTATGGCCTATGACTTTGGTGAAGTGTCCTTACAGCAGCCAATCAAACTGGTGGGTGGTAAGGCGGAAAAGTATCAGGAACTGTCTGGTCAGATTTTTGAAACCACCGTTGGACGTATTCTATTCAACAATACATTGCCGTCCGACTTCCCGTATATTAATCAGGAAATTGTGGGTGGAGAAATTTCCAAAATTGTTGACCGATTGATGGTGACTTACGGCGTAGACAAAATGCCCGATATTTTCGACAAGATAAAATCATTCGGCTTTAAATTTGCCACTCAATCGGGTGTAACTTGGGGTATTGATGATGTCCAAATACCGGCGGCTAAAGCTGGCATCATTGCCGAAGCGCGGGCGGAGGTGGCCGAAATTGAAGATAAGTTTAATGATGGTTTACTGTCGGAAACCGAAAGACTCAGAATGACGATTGAAATTTGGACCCGCACTAGAACGCGGATCGAAAAAGTGATTCCGGATACTTTGGTAAAAGATGGATCGGTCACCGACATGCTTACTTCCAAAGCTCGAGGTTCTATTAGTCAGGTAACCCAGATGGTAGGTATGAAAGGTTTGATTGTAAACCCGGCGGGTAACTTGATCGACTTTCCGATTATTCCATCTTATAAAGAAGGTTTGTCACCCCTTGAATACTTTATTACCACTCACGGTTCACGTAAGGGTCTGGCCGACACGGCTCTAAACACGGCGAAGGCTGGTTACCTAACTCGTAAGTTGGTGGATGTGGCTCAGGATGTGGTGGTGACAGAGGAAGATTGTGGCGACACTGAAGGTAAGCATATTACAGCTAAACATATTTTAGGTTTTGACTCCGGTATTGGTAATAGCATCAAAGGACGTTACTTGCTTTCGGTCTTAAAAGATCAGTCTGGTAAAGAAGTTTTCCCGGCTGGCCACTTACTATCCCGGGCCGATGTGGAAGGGGTGGAGAAGCTAGGTCTGACCGAAGCTCATGTTAGGTCACCGCTGACTTGTAAGACTTTGCAGGGGGTTTGCCAGAAGTGTTATGGCGCTGATCCGGGTCGTGGTTTGGTGGTGAAGCTGGGAGAGGCGGTGGGTATTGTGGCGGCTCAAGCCATTGGTGAACCAGGTACTCAGTTGACTATGAGAACTAAGCACGCCGGTGGTGTGGGTTCAGCTGGGGGCGACATTGTGGGTGGTTTACCGCGAGTGGAAGAAATTTTTGAACGACGTCATCCTAAAAATGCTGCCCTCGTCTCCGAGGTAGATGGTGAAGTTTTGGAAGTAAAAGAAGAACAAAAGGAGACTATCATTACCATCTTGCTTGATGAGGGTAGTAAGAAAAAAACCGCCAAGTCTGGCAGCTTAGAGTACTCCGTTTCTCCTAATCGCTCGGTGCTGGTAAAAAAAGGTGAACAGATTAAGCGGGGTCAAATTTTAACCGATGGTTCGGTGGACTTGGTCCAATATCAGAAGTTGGCCGGCCGCTTGGATGTGGAAGACTATATCATTAAGGAAGTAAATGCTATTTATCAGTTGCAAGGAGTGGCTATTTCGCGCAAGCACATTGAGCTGATTATTCGTCAGATGTTTTCACGCCGTAAGGTTAAAGATCCGGCCGATACTAAATTCCGTATTAACGAAATAGTGGAGTATGTGGAATTGGTGGCCGAAAATGATCGAGTTAAGTCTGAGAAAAAAGTGGAAGCTAAAGGTGAGACGGTCATCTTAGGTATTTCCGAAGTAGCTCTTACCACTTCTAGCTTCTTGTCCGCCGTTTCGTTCCAGCATGCCACGCGGGTGCTGATTGAGACTGCCATCAAAGGTGGCGAAGATAAGCTGCGGGGCTTGAAAGAAAATGTCATCATTGGCCGCTTGATTCCGGCCGGCACCGGTTTGATTCCTGGCTACAATGAACAAGCAGAACAGGAGTTTAAGGCTTAAGCCGTATCGGCTTTGTTAGAGGTCCGACAGCTCCAACTAAAGTAGTATTTTCATGGACCAACTTTAGTTGGGTGATGTTTAGTTCAAAAGCTATATAAAAAATGTCTACACCAGTCGAACAAATCAAGGATCGTTTGAATATTGTCGACGTGGTGTCTTCATATCTAAAGTTAGACAAAGCGGGTATTAACTATAAAACGCGCTGCCCTTTTCACAATGAGAAAAGTCCTTCCTTCTTTGTTTCGCCGTCGCGACAAAGCTATCATTGTTTCGGCTGTAATCGGGGTGGGGATATGATCTCTTTTGTGGAGGAAATTGAAGGGGTGGACTTTATGGGGGCGGTTAAAATTCTCGCCGATCGGGCTGGGATAGAGTTTAAAGTTGGCCCCGCGACCGGTTCAACTGACGTTGATAAAGACCAGGTGGTAACCGCTCTGGCCGCTGCCGCTCTCTTTTACGAGGAACAGTTAAAAGAGGCAGCGGAGGTGAATACTTACTTGAGCGAGCGAGGACTGACTCCGGAGAGTGTGGCTAAGTTTCGGCTTGGTTTCGCACCGCCTGGTTGGCAAAACATCTACAACTACTTAAAAGCTCGAGGTTTTACGGACGCTATTTTAGTGAAAGCAGGGTTAGTGGGCGAGACTAACAAGAGCGGTGGGAAAAAAGTTTATGACCGTTTCCGCGGCCGGATTATGTTTCCCCTCTCTGATACTACGGGAACCATTGTGGGTTTTTCCGGTCGGCTGTTTGACCCAAGTGGAACCAGGGGTGATGAAGCGAAATATCTAAATTCGCCGCAAACGATAGTTTACGATAAATCTAAACTGCTGTACGGCTTCCCTGAAGCTAAGGTAGAAATTCGTCGGACTGATATGGCGGTCCTGGTCGAAGGGCAAATGGACTTAGTTATGGCTCATCAGGCGGGGGTGGTAAACTCGGTGGCCGTGTCCGGCACAGCCTTAACTGATCGCCATTTGGTTAACTTAAAGCGTTTAGCTTTGAATTTGGTGATGTCTTTCGATGGTGATGAGGCCGGCCTGGCAGCCTCTAGGCGGGCGGTGGAGATGGCTCTTGCTATGGGTTTTGAAGTGCGAATTGCCGCTTTGCCGGAGGGGGCCGATCCGGCCGATGTGGTGCGGGATAAGCCGGAGTTGTTTCAAGAGGCAGTGACGAAATCAGTTCACGTGATAGACTTTTATCTCCGTACTTTATCTCGTCGCTATCAGGATCAAAGAGCTCGGGCTCATGCTATTAAAGACCAAATTTATCCGCTGCTGTTACGCTTAACTCATATTATTGATCAAGCACATTTTGTAAAAAAAATTGCTGACGTGACCAGCCTGGCTGAAGAGATTGTTTGGCAAGACTTAAAAAATACGCCGCTTCCAACTAGGTTGAGTGATGGTGAGTTAGCACCATCACGAAGCGAGCCGTTGGTGGGTAACAAGCCAGGGGAGAGGGATTTGTCGCGAACGGATCGTATTTTAGCTCAAATTATCGCTTTGTGGTGGTGGTTGGAAGAAAATGGTGGGGAATCCGTCTCTACTTCTAAGTCCTATAGACAGCTCGAGGATTTAGCGGGGACGGTTTACCTTAAGGTGAATATGGATAAACTACTACCACAGAAAGGGGAAAAGTTATTAGCAGCCGAGATTTTATACGGGACCGATCAAACCAAACTGGAACTAGCCTTACAGGAACTTGAAGCTAATTTCCGACAAGAATTTTTAAAGTCAGAATTGGAGTTGATAATGAAAAAAATGAAAGAGGCCGAAAGTTTGCACGATGAAGTGCTCATGGACAAATACTTAAAAAAATGCCAAGATATTTCAAAAGCTATTAATAAAAAAGACTACTAGACCACATGGCTACCAGAAAAACAAGTACAAAAAAAACTGCAAAAAAAGTTCGACCGAAGCTCGTTAAGAAGACCACTAAGGTGGCTACTAAAGCTAAAAGACCGTCCAAAGTTCGTCGACCAGTGGCTAAGAAAAAAACCACTAAAGTCGGAACTAGAGTTAATAGATCCACCAAAGTTGCAGCTAAAAATAAAGCAGTAGCTTCGAAAGTGACTAAGAAAAAGCAGCGGGGGGAGAAAACGGTCACTGGCATTAAGTCTAGTAAAGAAGAGTTAACGGAACGAGTGGCCATTCTAATTCGGAAGGGTCGTCAGCGGGGGTTTGTTACCTATAATGAACTTTTAAAAGAATTTCCCGCCATTGAAAATAATATTATTTTTTTGGAGGATTTGTACGCTCAGTTTGATGAGGCTGGCATTGATGTGCTGGAAGAGGGGGGGCTTTTAGATGATATAGCCGAAGTGCCTAGTCGGGGCCGAAGTAGTCATGGCTCTGAGTCATCTTTAGACTCCGTTCAAATGTATTTAAAGGAAATTGGCCGTCACAAATTATTAACCGGCCCTGAAGAACGTGAATTAGCTAAACGGATTTTAGAGGGTGATGAAGAATCAAAAAAAACACTGGCTAATGCCAACTTACGTTTAGTGGTGTCGATTGCGAAGAAATACATTGGCCGCAGTTCTGATCTGACTTTACTTGACTTGATTCAGGAAGGTAATCTCGGACTCTTTAAAGCAGTCGAGAAATTTGACTTCCGTAAGGGTTTTAAGTTTTCCACTTATGCGACTTGGTGGATTAGACAAGCTGTTACTCGGGCACTCGCCGATCAGTCTCGGACTATCCGGATTCCGGTTCATATGGTGGAAACTATCGCTAAATATAAGCAGGTGGTGCGTCGCTTGTCTCAGGACTTGGGTCGGGAGCCTTTGCCGCAGGAAATTGCTACCGAAATGGGGGTGGATGTGGAAAAAATTCATACGATTGAAAAAATTGATCAGAGTACCGCTTCGCTCGACAAACCTACCGATGACGATGATGAGAAATCATCTTTAGGGGAGTTTGTGTCAGACGATAAAATCGCTCCACCTGATCAGGAAGTGTCGCGTCGTATTTTACGAGATCAAATTCAGGAAATTTTAAGTGACTTAACTTTAAAGGAAAGGAAGATTTTAGAAATGCGCCACGGGTTAGAAGATGGAGTGATGCGTACTCTAGAGGAAGTGGGTAAGGAGTTTGGGGTGACTCGCGAGCGAATTAGGCAGATTGAAGCTAAGGCTCACGAAAAAATTCGTTTGCACGATAAGTCTAAACGATTGCTTGGGTACTAACGACGAGGGTAGTAACTTAGAAACCGCCCGCCAAAAGCTGAAGCTTTTGGCGGGCGGTTTAGTTTAAAACTGTAAGGGATAGAGCTACTGCAACTCGGCGTTGTAAAGGTTTATCAGGTCAGTGATTACGGTTTGAACCTCTTCCTCCTCAATAGTTGAGGGATCCTGGCGGAAAATTGGATAAGCTTGTCCACTTGGTCCGACTACAATTACAAATGGTGTGCCGTCAACTCCGATTTCGAGACCCCGGTTATAATCGTCGGCCACTTGCTCGGCGGGGGCTTCACTATCTAAGCAGGTGTTGAACGCTGTAACATCAAGACCAATTTTTTCGGCCATAACCGGCAATTGCGCTAAGTCTAAGCCATCATTAGATGGGGTAATGGTAAATAATTCATTAATAAATTGCCAAAAGGCGGTGTTACCACCGAGGCTATTAGCGCATTCAGCGGCGATGGCCTCTGGCCTGGCCTTGGTATGGATACTGTCTAAGGGGAAATGCCGGTAGACCCAGGCCACCTCACTGTCCGGTTTGGAAGCCATGTACTGGTTCATCACTTGATGAAAGACTTTACAGTAAGGACATTCTAAATCTGAGTACTCAATAATCGTAATGGGGGCCGAGGGTGAACCTTGAATATGTTCATTGGCACTGACTGGCTCTAAATTTTCAAATAAAGCTGTCCAGTCACCACCCTCAGTCTCAGCTTTAGGAGCTGGGGTTTGGTAGTTGCCATAGACAACCGCTCCGGCAATGACCAAACCGGCGATGACAATAGCTACCGGGGTGCCCAAACTGGGCACAGATTTTTTTTCATCCATAAAAAATAAATATAATGATAAAACTTGCGATTTTGGTATTGTAGCACAACCAACCTGACTCTGACCATAATCGTTCTTTGGGGTTGACCGAGCACTAAGACTTTCTTTCTTTTGGTGTTCGGTTGACTAATCACCTTGGTTACTTTACTATTTTGTGATGACTTCACCCTGGTTACTAGCGATCGGGAGCGTAGCGATCGTCAGTTTGATCTCATTAATTGGAATTTTTACCTTATTATTAAGGCGTCAAATTTTATCTAAAGCTGTTTTTGTATTGGTGGCCCTGTCGGTGGGGGCCCTCTTTGGTGACGTTTTTATTCACGTCTTACCGGAAGTGTATGAGTCAGGTTTGTCACCGCAGGCCATGGCTCTTTGGGTAATCGGTGGTATGTTGATTTTTTTTGTTTTGGAAAAGTTTTTTCGTTGGAGTCATCATCATCCAGCTGGGCCAGAGGCGGAAGCCCTGGATCATTTGGAGTCGACTCAGGAACCACTTGGTTATTTAAACTTGGCGGCTGACGGGGTTCATAACCTGATTGATGGCATTGCGATTGGTATCGCTTATTTAGTTAGTCCGCCGGTCGGGGTGGCCACTACTTTGGCTGTTATTTTACATGAGATTCCTCAAGAAATTGGAGATTTTGGGGTCTTACTTCACGCCGGCTTTTCGGTCAAAAAAGCTTTACTGTTAAATTTATTATCCGCCTTACTAGCGGTGGTGGGTGTAGTTACCGCCCTCGTTATTGGTAACCAATTGGAGGGTGCCACGCCCTACATTTTAGCCTTGGCCGCTGGCGGTTTTATTTATATTGCCGGTTCCGATTTGGTACCGGAGTTGCATAAAAGTGTGGGCGCTAAAACCGCTATGATTCAACTGGGGGCCATTGTTGTGGGGGTGAGTTTGATGCTATTATTAACACTATTGGAGTAACAATAATAAATTTTGGTCTTTCTTAATGAAGCGGATTTTAAAAAAGTTTAATAATAATTTTTTCTTACGGGTCGGATTAGGCTCAATGTTGTTGTACACCGGCTATAGCACTGTAACGAAACCGTTGGTGCGCGAAGATGTTTGGGTGGCCTTGCCTGCGGCGGTGGTTGATTTTTTGAATTTTATCGAGTTCCAGACGGCCCTTCAAGTGCTTGGTATCGTGGAAATACTCCTGGCGGTTGGACTCTTGCTATGGTTTTTACCACGACGTTTAGTTTTTTGGGTTAGTATACTAGTAGCACTGGATAATTTTCTGCTCTTACTTTTATTTGGCTTATCGGTGGAATCGGCCCCACTCTTGGGAGTTTTAGCTGCGGCGGTGGCCACCGCTTTAACTTATCGCAAGCAATGGTAAGTAAAGGTGGGACTCAAACTTACTTAATATCAATAAATAACGGATAACCAAAAACCGGGCCCAGGGGCCCGGTTTGTTTAGGGTCAGGCTTTTGGCTTGGTTATTGAGCTTGAGCCAAGCATGCTTTTAATTCAGCTGTTTCCACCCAGGCACACTGGTTGGCACTATTCCTAGCACAACGGGCGTTGGCGGACTGATAGCAAGCGTATTCGGGTCTAAATTCACAAGTACTGGCCATATCTTCACTGGCACAGATTTGAGCGCTACAGCCGGTAATAACACAGCCACCACTGGTTCGGCTGGCAGTGGAATTGCTACCGTCGCTGACTATGACGGGGATGCGGAGCTCGTCACTGTGTTCGGGGAGGCCAGAGGCATTTGATTTTTCTAAAACTAAAGTGAAAGGGCCACTTGAGGTTGCCGTAAAGCTCATAGTACTGCGGAAAGGCACAAAGTTTTCCGTCATCCAATCAGATTGAGCTTCGGCAATACTGGTGGCCAGGCGATTACCTGCGGCATCTTCTAAATGGATAGGGAAACTGGCTTCAAAGTACCAAGTACCTCTGGCTGTACCAGAAATTTCCAAGGGGCTACTGATAGCTTGGCCCGGTCGGGGATTGGAGACTTGGATCAAGTCGGTTTTCTCTAGTTCATTACCCACATCAGCCGTAAAGGTTCGGCCATCGGGAGTCTGACATTGGGTTGGATATGACTCCAATACAGCATAACCAGCCGCGACACACTCCTCATAGGAATTTACGGTTGGAACCGCTTCTTTGTCAGCTTTTGGTTGTAAAAACAACCAGCCTAAGGCCACGATCAAGATTACTACAATGATAACGATAATATTACTGGTTTTCATAAGGTTTAAGTTTAGCTAATTAACGAATAATGCTGCCAGCTAACACTTCGCTGTTTCTTGGGCTCAAAATAACCGGACCTTGGTCAGTACTGGCGGCTAAAATCATCCCGTGGCTCTCTAGTCCCATAATTGATCTTGGTTCTAAATTAATTACCGCGGCTACTTGCTGGCCCACGAGAGTGCTTGGCTCATAGGTCTGGCCAATCCCTGCAATAATCTGACGTTCTTCTTCACCTAAGGTTACGGTTAAGCGTAGGAGCTTGTCTGACTTAGGGACACGTTCCGCTTCTAATATAGTGACTACGCGAAGGTGAACTTTAGTGAAATCCTCATAGCTGATTAGGTTTTGGTCAGTCATTGGTTGATAATAATATAGCCAGTAGGCCAGCGCAACCTAAAGCTGGTTTGTTAAATTATGGGCGGATGATTGTAGGCGGGTTGGTGGTTAAATCGATGAGAGTTGAAGGCTTACCGGCCAAGGGTTCTTGGTCGGCCTTAACATAAACTGCTACTTCTGGGCCGAAATAACTCACCGCTTCGGCTATAGAGGTGGCTGACTTAGCTCCAGATGGGTTAGAGGAGGGGATAGCCAGTGGTCCAACTTGCTCAATTAAATCAATCAGCGGTTTAAAGGTTGGTAGTCGGAAAGCCAAAGTATTTTTTCCGTGATGTAAATAAGGGCAAGTTGAACTGGGGCAAGTTAGGATTACACTCGTCGGGCCGGGCCAAACTTGCCTTAAATAATCTTGCTGGGTAGTTGATAGTTTGGTTTGAAAAATTTGAAGTTGATTGATACTGGCGATAGCTATAATGTATGGTTTGTTCGTGCGATTACCTTTGGCCTGGTTTAGTTTGGCTATTGCCAGAGGAGATAGAGCTTTGGCCGCTAGGCCATAGATGGTATCGGTGGGTAGAACTACCAATTTATTATCGCTTAAAGCTCGTGCTGCTTCCGCCCAAGGGTGGTTCATGGAAAAACACTTAGACAACCAAGCTGTATTCCATCAGCTGGCTAGAAATAATACCAATTACTAGGATGGTGAGATAGGATAAAATCAAAAAAGGTAAAGAAGAGCTGAGGCTAAGTGGTAACAGAGCTAGGGCTAATATGGTGTACCAAGATACCGCGGAAGCGGCTGATAAACCAAAAGATAATCGACGTAAGTTGCGTAGCTCTCCTGGTCGGTGCTCCGGACGCCGGCCGGCGGAAATATCTATGAGTTGAGGAGCTACTAAAATATTAAGTAGGGCGTCACTGATTACTATTACGCCCATTACTAGTAAACTAGTGATGAATTTCATCGATTGGTTGTAAACATCGGGATTTGATACGTAGAGCGTGATACCGGAAACGATAATCACAATTAAACCTAACCAAATGATTTGGGAAATGGTCCGCAGAATATCTTGCTCAGCTTGAGAAATTTTTAAATCACGGAGTGATTTTAGATACAGTACGTTATAGACCGTGGAAGCCCCGACCCCTAAAGTTAAGCCAATCGTAAAGGCGGTGACAATATATTCTCGGTAGCGAGTTAGCATATCGGCGAAAGTCAGGTCACCACCTAAAATTGCGGTGGCAAAAATAGCAGTACAAAGGCCGGCCGATATCAAACACCACAGGCACCACTCTCTGATGGCTAAAGCTTGGACTAAAGTTAAGTAAATGGAAAATAAAAAAGCGGCGGCGGTGGCTACGAGTAGAATAAAGGTGCCAGCCGGTCCTTGCCAAGCGGGCAGGGCGATAAACAGAGCATAAAAAATAATTGTGAGGCCATAATAAAGGAGGCCTAAAAGCTCTAATGGTATACCTAGGAGGCGGGAAAAATCGCTAGTAACGACTGCGTTGCAATCGGACTTGAGCGGACAAGTAAGCGGGCGGTTCCTTTTTTTGCTTTGCCAAATATGAAGGGAAACCAGCCAGCCGGCAAGCGCCAGTAGAATAATTAGATAGTAGGCCCCAATACTCATGCGAGACAGTATATCACTAATTATTTCTAAGCGCGATTAAACTTTTTCCAGTTTTTTGGCTAACTTTTCCGTGTCTACTAGTAGGTCGGAAATTTCTTTTAAACCAGTTTGCCAAAAAGCCGGTTCTCGAATATTAATACCCAGGCGGTCAAAAATTTCGCTAGGAGTAGCCGAACTACCGGCGCGTAAAAAGTCTTTAACATAAGACATAAAGGCCGGATCACTTTTTACTTTAGCCTGCATGGCTTTGGAAATAATAATGCCGCTAGCGTAAGAGTAAACGTAAAAGAAACTGCGGAAGTGGCCCCAATAGATCCACCAGTTGCCCGACCCGACCGATTGCTCCACCACCGGACCCATATAAGCTTTCATGTGTTTAGTAAAAATAGTCCCAATACGTTCATATGAGAGATAACCCTCGGTGCGAAAGGCTAGGTGGAGTTCCTGCTCAAAGCGATAGGCAGCCACTTGGCGCATCACTGTCGAAATTTCATCGTTTAATTTGGCTAGTTGTAAAGCTAAGCGGGTTTCGTCATCCGCCGATTTCATTAGCTCGGTTAGGACAAAGTCCTCGGTAAAAGTGCTGGCTACTTCGGCTGTCACGAGCGGGGTACCAAAATAGAGGCTGCCTTGGCTAGTCTTCATAAACTCATCATTAATACCGTGGCCGGCTTCATGGGCCAAGGTTAAGACATCGGAGAGTAGGTTGGTGTGGTTTAATAAAATGTACACTGGTGCCTTCGGAGTGCCGGAGGCACAAAAGGCCCCGGCTGACCGACCAGGCTTTGGCCAAACGTCAATTTGTCGGCGGTCGACAAAGTTTTGAAAGTGGCGATAAAAGTCCTGGTCCAGATTCTGGAAAGTTCGCCCAACTATCTCCACCGCTTGCTCATATGAATAGTTGGCTCGCGTTTGGCCGTAGGGGACATTGCGCTCGTGGTAGGCTAGCCTCTTTTTGCCTAAAAGTTTGGCTTTAAGTTTGTAGTAACGCTGGCTGGTGGTAAAAAAGCCCTCGACAGCCACGAGGAGGGCGTCCACCACTTCTGTTTCTACGTCGTCCGACAGGTGGCGACTCGTATCGGGCCGGCTTAAACATCTAAGCTCGTCATTAATTTTCTTGTTTAGTAAAATAGCGTTCATTTCGGCTTCGGCCACGCCAGTGAAACTACTTAAAATATCATTCATAGCGGCGGCGGCTTTGTCACGAATTTTTTGGCTAGTATGAGAAATTAAGCTCGAGATCTCTGACAAGGGCAAATTTTTGAGTTTGCCATCTTTGTCGTAAACGGGGCGAGTTTCTTTGGCTAGTAGTGATGAAGTCATTTGGACCCACTGGCTGTGGGCGGGGTTTGACTTCAAATTCATTATTTTTTCTTCCGGCTCGGACAAGAGGTATTTAGCCTCATCAAATAATCTTTTTAAGAAGTGGTGGTAGTGGGCTAGAATTTTATTATGTAAAAACTTTTTTTGGGCGGCTGCTGGTACTTTGGCCAAGCGCATGGTAAAAAATTGAGCGTCATTTTCTATCTTGGTGGCTAGGTCGGTTAGCTGGTTTAAGCGGGCTTTCAGCTGCGGATTGTTTTCTTCTTGGGCACTGCGGAGCGAAAAATAATAGCCGATATCACCCAAGGAGCCACCCGCCTCGAGCCAAGCTTCGTAGTCATGCAAGGCCTCCTTTAAAATATGTGGAGATTTTAAATAATCGGTGCGATCTTTCCATTTGTCGATGAATTGATAAGAAAGTTGGTGGTAGTGGGCGAGATCTGCTTCGATCTTAGGATCAGTGTCACTCTGATACAAAGGGGACAGGTCCCAGATATGTTTTGATGAGGGGGACACAGTTTTGGTCGGGGATTTGGTTTTTGATTTAGACATAGTGGGCCAATTATAGCAGATTTTTAGGTCTAGCCTAAGGCTTGATCCCTTTGCAATTTTAGCGGTTTTTGGTATGATTTTCGTGTTCCTGGAGAATAATATATTCCGCGGCCCGCCCGCAACGCCTGAGCTTGCGATGGCGGACGGGTAGCTCAGTTGGTGGAGTGAGAAGCGAAGACCTGGAGCTTCGCAAGGCCGGAACGCGTCGGCGGTGTGTCGGCTGCTCTTGTAACAATCATTCTGGCTATCAAAGATGGTGGCTGGATAGTTCTTACAAAACTAAACATTCCGCGGTAGCTCAGCTGGTAGAGCGGTCGACTGTTAATCGATTGGTCGCAGGTTCGAGTCCTGCCCGCGGAGCTCGTAAAAATCTTAGCCCTCACGAAAGTGGGGGCTTTGATTTTTTGAGCTCCGCGGGAGGAGGCAGTGGGGCTGCCTCCGTCAGGACTCGAAAAGCTTTTGAGCCTAAAGTTGAGCCTGCGAAGACTTTAGCTAAAAGGTGTACAGTTCCTGTAAGGAAAGAGTCCTGCCTTGTGAACTGCTTCACTCACGTCAGGACGAGAAAGATTTTTCGATGAGAGCGAGCCGATAGGTGAGTGAGACGAAAAGTACCAGCGAGTGTAGCTCGAGAGTCTGCCCGCGGAGCCCGTAAATAACCCTAGAAATAAGGGGTTATTTTTGTATGTGGGTAGGATGGGCGAACCTAGGATAGTGCAATTCAAGAGTGAATTAAGACACACTATTGACAAAGCGTAACTAATGAAATATAATAAGTTTAGTTTGGCCATTAGGTAATGGCTGGCCCCTAGTGCAGGGTTTGCATAGTTCGGAGGCCGATGGCCGCCGAATGCCTATCCAGTGATACTGGAAAGAAAGGTTGAAAATCATGTACGCGATCTCGAAATGTCTCGACGGTGTAGGAAGTTTTCGTCTGTGTGACGGAAATGGCCAATGCCCTCCCATGATCCTTATTGGTGCCAGTGATCCGGTTGGTGCCTTGAGTGGTGAGACGATCCATTCGCTTACAGTAACCCCTCGTAAAGGGGAAAGAGGAATGGTAGCTGTAGCTTCGTCCATCTCCTCTCGTCCGTGGGTTGGGACCATTGCGTTGGAGTGGGACAAGGATAAACTTGTGATAGATGGCCACGCACCATTTGTCGGTCCCTCCGACCGTGTCGGGCAAGCTTACTCCGACGGCTACAACCACTGGGTCGAAGTCCAGATCGGTAATGACCGATTCACGTCCTCCGAGAAGCGGACATCGGTGGCTTGTTATGTTCCGGACGCCAACCTCCTTTGCCGCTATTGGACCGGGAATGCCACAGTTGAGGAGGTGAAGGCGGCGGTCAAAGCGGAAAAAATGGCCACCACTGCCAAAGAGGCGTTGATCACGGAAATCCGGAAGCACTTTGTGCAGGCTTCGAACCTTCGGCAGCAAGTCGACGAATTGCAAGTCTTGCTCGATGAGTCTCGGCACTCCCATCAGATTCAAGTCAAGAGCCTGCTTCATAAGATCGAGGACTTGCGTGATCAGCGCTCCGAGCTCCAAGATTCTCATCGACGCTTGAGTACGAAGCTGGAAAATCTGCGCGCATCTCGGCTCTTGCGACTCGCGAAGTTTTTCGGAGTCACTTATTGATACTCATAGTTTTTTTATCGAGCCGCCGGGCCTTACACGTCCGGCGGTTTTCTTTTACCTCAATTTTTTCACTTCCCGCCATCCTTCGCCAACTAGGCTTCGGCTTGGTAAAACAGTCGGCGAGCCGGGGGTTAACGGCGGGGTGCTAAATATGTACATATAGTAGCTTATGTACTTTATCTTTAAATATGTTAGAAATATATCCAGACGCCAAACTCTAACTTTGGAAAGGGGATGACCTGGTATGACAGTTAAAGAAGTACAAGTTCATGGAATCTTTCACGAAGACTTGGCCTGGACAGGTGATGGTAAGAAGATGTGGCACATCCACCCAGATGGTAGCCCTGCCTATACCCAAAGGTATGACTACACCGACCACTTTCACGAAGGATTAGCCGAAGTGTGGGAGGGAGACACAGCTTTTCATATCCATCCCGATGGTAGTCCTGCTTATGATGGCAGATTTGATAAGGTTGGTTTCTTTCACAAAGGGAAAGCACGAGTTTCTCTTAACGGTGAAGAATTTTTGATCAATCATAAGGGGGAAAGGATTTACTAGAAGTATTTCCCGCCCCGACGACAAACTCGTCGCGAGGCGGGTTTGTTGTTAACAAATTTACGATGGTGTGGTAGGAATAGGGAAGAAACGAAACCGGAGAGGAGGTGATATTTATGGCTTGCAGTGTTTGTGGTAATCCTCTTGACCAGACCAAGGGTTATCCGCTCATGGTCAAAAGAGACGGAAAATCTTCAGTGGAGGATGGGTTTCCGTGCGTAATATGCGGTAGGGTCTGCTCTGTCGACGGTGACGAAGTCATACATAGGGATACCTATGCTATCGTTCACTGGGATGAGAGGAGGCGGGATTTTATCTACAAATCATCCCTTCTTTATCCCAGAACCTGGGCAGCAATCAAAGTGGCTCTACTTCTTAGGGACCCAGACTTAAAGCCCCTGGGCGCAGGGCATCAAGGGTGTGTTTCTCCAGCACCTTTGGGGTATCTCCTGTGGATGATCCAGGAGATGTGGTACATGACGTGGGAAGGAGATGGCGAAAAGTTTGCTCGTTGGTTGGGGTGGGTTCTGGCCCAAATGGAGTTTCTCGACTTTTGGGACAACGCCCACTCTCGTGACTTGGTTCGATCGGACGTTCACCCTCTCAAATGATTCTCATTTTACTTGGGTGTTGACGTGACAAGCCCTACTTGCCGTAAAGGTGGAGTGGGGTTTTCTTTTACCTTAATTTTCTCACTTCCTCGAGCCCGCGGAGTAATAGTTGACTTAGTTATAATAACGTGCTATTGTAAAAAACAGAGTTGTGGACCATGAAAGGATCTACAGGATGAAAGCTGACATTGACACAGATGCTATGAGTTGGGGGGAGTTTACAGGACTTCACTGCGACATCTGGAAGGAGGTAACAGATGTACGGTGGCTACCAGCAAAGCCGGAAGGAGTTCAGATTCGGGTACTGATTGGTGGGACAATAAAGTTTGGCAAACCGTATTCACCACCTCTTTTGGTATGTCGAGTGAATGAAGGGGAAGTAAAATCTGTCTGGCTCGACTTTCCTGTTGGTATTTGCTCATCAATCTTTCCGGAAGCCAACGGTGTGACCTTGCGCGACCTGTTATGTAAGGGGGAAGTCTTTGAAGACTTTGACAGTTACTTAACCGATAAGTTCGGTCGCGAACTAGCAGAGTCTCTGGCCAGGAACTCGAGATTGGAGATTGTTTTGGAGGAGTTGGAGGAGGCAGATCATCCGGGTGTTTATCTGTACCTTAACGGATTGGAGGATCCTTTACAATGTCTCAATTTTGAGAGTTTTAACGAGCTTCTCAATATCTGATGATCCCGCCCCCAACGAAAACCGTTGGAGGGCGGTTTTCTTTTTCCTTAAAATCTGGTAGGAATAGAGGAGAAACAAAACCGGAGAGGAGGTGACGTAGTATGACTCAAACTGTCGGTTCGGTGGTGGTTAAAATTCCACCATCCTTACCAGGATTGACGCACGTTTCTATGGTGGGCTCGGTGAGTTGTTTGTCTCACCCCGAGGTGGAGGGTGGTTCCATCACTTTTACCTCTAGTCCGGAATGGTTCGACTCGCCAAAGATTGCGCGTCAAGTTATTTTTCAGGGAAAAGAGGCTCGCCGACCACCACAGACCTATGGACCGTTCGAAGTTGTAATTGATGGTCGAGAATGGGACGTTTTCTTGGAGCAAGATTCGTTCAATTCGAGCCCCTAGTTCCCTCACTGTTTACTTGTGGCCGGTCAGTTTTAATACTGGCTTGGCCCTTTTCTTTTACCCCAACGTTCTCACTTCAGACAGTCCGCGGAGCGAGCTAGACAAAGTCAGAACCTAGGTTCTGACTTTTGTCGTATGTCGAGCGACGCGGGAGTGAGTGAACTGCTTCACTCACGTCAGGACTCGAAAGACTTTTCTCTACGAGCGAAGCGAGGTGGAAAAGTACCAGCCCTCGTTGGGGGAGAGTCTGCCCGCGGAGCCCCACAAAATAACCCTAGAAATAAGGGGTTATTTTTGTATGTGGGTAGGATGGGCGAACCTGGGGGTGGTGCTAAACCATAGGAACTTGACAAATAATGTATAATACGTTATACTAGTAAATAGAGTGAAAATTTCAACCAATGGAGGTAGTAAGTCATGATGGAACGGAATTACCCGGTTTATTCGACCCAGGGCGGCGGCCTTGTTCGCGAGGTGAACGGTACGTTCATCTTCATCGAGGAACCGAACTGCCCCGGGTTCTGCGTCGGCGACGAGGTCCCCTCCGAATGGGACCTTCAGCCCGCCAACGAGCTGGCGCGGGAAAAGGAATCCAAGTGCCCCGACTTCGACCTCAGTGTCCCGTGGTATGAGGACACGGTCCACGCACTTGAGCGGATGCCTGACCAGTTGGCGCATTGGCCGACTCAGTAGCCGGCCGAGGCACTCCAAAAAACAAAGACCCTTAGTAACCGTATGGTGAACAGGGTCTTTTCTTTTACCCCAACTTTCTCACTTCCTCCATCCTTAGCCCACCAGGCTACGGCTTGGTAAAACAGTCGGTGGAGCTGAGGGTTAACAAATTAACAGGGGTTAAATTTGTAGGAGCATTACCGACAGCCTTGACAACAGATGAAGTTTTCATTATGATCAGATCAAACTTTAAGCTCATCTGGGGGCTTAGGGTAAGTTGCTTTTAGCAAGGGAGGTGATCCAAATGAATACGTTGGATATGCCACCAGAGGGAGGATCTACTTGTGGAGAATTAGATCAGATTGAGATCGATCCTTTCGACCACCGTCCACCCCTCGTGTAGGGAAATTTTCTAAGAAAGGAGGTGATATAGATGGCACGAGAAACTCCGGAAGATCATGTGACAGACGGCTTCCAGAAAGGCTACGAAGCTGAATCGGATAGCCCCAACACGGGTGCGATATCTGGTGGTTTCGCCGGACTGCTCGGCTCAGAGCAATTTAGCAATGAGCACGAGCAAGGCCGCGAAGCTGCGTGTCAGGATCGTGATGCTTCGGTCCGTAATCGAGGCTACTAGCGATCATTTCGTTAGTCCATTGTGGGGCGACCGGGAGAAACATTTCTTCCGGTCTTTTTAATATAAGCAAGATTTTTATCTCAACTTTAACTTTCTCAATTCACCCCCATTCTTCGCCTGTAGCTACAGCCCGGCACAGCAGGTGGCGGAGCAACTATTGACAGATATACTATATAGATATATAATAAAAAAAGTATAGAAATGAAGACCTGCATGGCTGTCCTGCTGGGACCAACGCTTTGTTGCTAGTAGTAACAAGGTAAGAGCACTCTCGTGTGGATTTGCGTAGAGTGCTTTTGTTTTTCCTCAAACTCTGGTAGAAATGGGGAAGAAACGAAACCGGAGAGGAGGTGATCTTATGCCTATTGTAGAAGTATTAGCCGACCGCAATAAAATCGACTCGGAGCAATTTGATCGTTTGTTGAGGACACTCTATCGGGAAATTTGGGACATTGTTCCCGCGGAACTCTCGGCCGAGGAACCCGGGGCCAGGCTGGTTGCTCACGATCTCGAGATCCGCTTCCGCGAGCGACACGAAAAGGATGGTCCGAGTAATTTCGACGTTGAGATCGAGATTCGAGCAATCGACTTTCCGTCGCGACGGGCGAACATCCAAAAGCGGACAGAGCGGATTTTCGAACGCTTGAGGTTGTCGATGGGAGGACTCAGATTCTTTGTTTTCATTTTGCTGTCGCCTGGAGGGTTTGCCAGCAGGTAGTGGTGGAAGGCTTTTCAACAGATCAGACCGCCCAGCTTCAAGGTTGGGCGGTTTTCTTTTACCTTAATTTTCTCACTTCCTCGAGCCCGCGGAGCCCAGTGTAAACAAGTTAACAAATCTACAATGTTGTGGTAGGAATAGGGGAGAAACGTAACTGGATAGGAGGTGATACTCGTGTCGGTAATTCAAAAACCAACCCGTGTCTGCGGTGGTTGCACAGCCTGCTGCACAACTCACGCTGTGGCTGAACTAAAAAAAGGAATGAACGAGACTTGTCGGTTCTGTTCCGAAAACTCTTGTCAAATCTATCCAACCAGACCAAGAAATTGCCAAGCCTTTCACTGCGAGTGGATGAAGGGTTGGGTAGAAGAGTCTTATCGACCCGACCGTTCTGGAGTGGTTCTCGACTATTTTTTAACGGATCATCTGTTGGCCCCAGTTTTAATGATCTGGGAATACAGAGAAGGAGCCACCGCTGATTCTTTAGTTTGGGAGGTTGCAAACCAATCTCTGGAGTCAAAGATCAATGTGATGCTTTGGTATAAGTCGGGGATCATTTGTTTATATCTTCCACCAGACAGAAAACTCTCCAGTCAACTTAAAAGAGTCATTCATGCTTCAAGAGAGATTCAGGTTAAGAAGTTCCCAGCTCTAGTAGGTTGGGGACTTGAGTAGTGTGGCCCAAATACTTGGGCCTTTTCTTTTACCCTAATTTTCTCACTTCACCTAATCGGCGGAGCCAAGTGTAAACAAGTTAACAAATTTACAATGGTGTGGTAGGAATAGGGTAGAAACTAAACCGAGAAAAGGAGACTAATCATGGTTGCGTTAGTACACTTTGTTTGTAGTCTTTTACAACTTACAGGCATCGTGGCACTGTTTTACCACCTTCCGTTGCCAGTTTTTGTCTGGGTCATCTTGGCCATTTCTGGACTAGCGGCAGTGGTAAAGGTTTTCTTACCAGAAACTCCAGACATCAAGTATAGGTTTCGACCACTGGAAATCCTGGCTGGATTCGCTGGAGCAGGTCTGGTAATAATTTCCTTGATGAAGATTTTGGAGATTTAGACAAATCACCGCCCTCCAACGATTTTCGTTGGCGGGCGTTTTTTGTTTTACCTAATAATATAGTTCCCTAAACTTTTAAGAAGCATCATTCCTATCAGTCTTGACAGCTATGATATAATAAAAAGAGAAAGGAGGTGAGAGCATGAAGCGTTTTATGTGTCCTCGGGTTAGCCACTGCTGTAAGGGGAGTTCTTTAGTCTTTGGAGTGTAGACGTTAAACATACTCTAGGGTTTTTGGAGCTTGCTATAGGCAGGCTCCTTTTTTATACCTCTAACTTAAAATGAGAAGGGAGCTTGGTTGCTAGAAAATTAGTCTAGATGTGATATAAATATAATTAGAAAAATCGAGCGGAAAGGAAGGGTTGGGATGAAAAAGTTAAAGGGTAAAGAACTTAAGAGGGCTTTGGGGCGGGTAATTCGAAGTGAACGTCAGGCTCAAAACCTAACCCAAGTTCAATTGGCCCAATTATGCAGATTGACCCAAGCCTCTGTCAGCAATAACGAAGTGGCGGGGTGTGGGTCTCTCACAACGTTGATGGTGTTTTCTAATGTTCTCCAAGTCCCCCTAGCGGAACTGGTTCGGCGGGCGGAGGACAAACTTCGTTAACTCTATATCAAGGAGTGAAAAAGGACAAAGGGTCAGCTCGAGGGGGCATTATTCAAATATTCAGAGTCACCCCACTTGGTATTGTGTCCTGTATGACAGTTTCGTGAGACGAGTAGCTCCTCATGAATAAGCTCGTTCGTTCCAAAAATAATTCCCTCTCGATGTCGCGACTGGTTGGCTTTTTATCTAACTTACTTCTTTAAAAACTTGTACATAAATATGATTTTATGTACAATAGTTTGGTGGCGGGCCTACCAATGGTCCACCCACACACGCGCTTCCCCACATCCGTCATTGGGTGTGGGGATTTTTACTTAATTTAGGGTAAGATGTTAAAAAATCTTGCTCGGATGATAGCTTAAGTGATAGAGTGAGTTAATTAAAAGTAACTCGTGAATCTATTTTGTTTAAAATAATTTCAATCAAGGGTCGGGAAATTTTGGACTCGCGCGGCCAGCCGACGGTGGAGGTAGATGTGACACTGGAGGGTGGAAGTCGGGGGCGGGCAGCGGTGCCGTCGGGGGCGTCCACTGGTAGTCATGAAGCGGTAGAGCTTAGAGATGGTGGCGAGCGTTACCGGGGCCGGGGAGTGAAGCAGGTGGTGGAAAATATTAATGAGGTGATAGCGCCCGCGCTAGTGGGTGAGACTTGGATGGTGGAGAGTTTAGATAAAAAACTGATAGAACTTGACGGGACAGCGGATAAAAGCCACTTAGGGGCTAACGCTATTTTGGCGGTGTCCTTGTCCTTTGCCAAAGCGGCTGCCGCGGCGACTAATTGGCCACTGTATCGCTACGTGGGAGAACTGGCCGGGACCACTAAACTACTTTTGCCTCGACCAATGATTAATATTTTAAACGGGGGCCAGCACGCTAGTAATTCAACCGACTTACAGGAGTTTATGATTATGCCACTGAGGGCGCCGACCTACCAGGAAGCTCTCCGGGTGGGGGTAGAGGTTTTTCAAGCGTTAAAAGACATACTAAAAGGTCGGGGGCTTAATACAACCGTGGGGGATGAAGGTGGTTTTGCTCCGATTTTACCTACCAATGAGGTAGCGCTAGAGCTTTTAATGGAGGCAATCAGTCAGGCTGGTTTTAAGCCGGGTGAGGAGGTAGGGCTCGCTCTCGACGTGGCAGCGACCGAGTTTTATCAAGACGGGCAGTACCTACTTAAATCGGAAGGCAGGTCGCTTGAGGCGTCTGAAATGATGGAGTTGTATCAAACCTGGATCAATAAGTACCCTATAGTTTCAATTGAGGATGGTTTAGCGGAAGATGATTGGGATAATTTCGGACAGATGACTAAGGTGCTCGGGTCAAAAATACAAATAGTAGGTGACGACTTATTGGTCACCAATTTGGAGCGTTTGACTAAAGCCATAGAAGGTCAGACCGCTAATGCGATTTTAATTAAACCCAATCAAATCGGCACCCTAACTGAAACGATGGCCGTGGTGAAAGCAGCTCAGGCCGCCGGCTGGCGAACTATTATGTCTCATCGCTCAGGCGAAACTGAGGATACGACCATTGCGGATCTCGCGGTGGGTCTCGCCTGTGGGCAAATTAAAACCGGCTCAGTGTGCCGGGGCGAACGCACTGCTAAATACAATCAACTCCTTAGAATTGAAGAAGAGCTGGGGTCAGAGGGGGCCTTCGCTAGTCGGAGTGAACTGGGTTTCTAATCTAAAAAGCGTAAGCCAGTAAAGGAATATAGTTGTTAGACCCGAGTGAGTCGGTTGACCGCTTCGTGCTTACCGGCGCTACGGTGCTCGGCTTCAATGATAATTTTTTCCATCATAGTGATTGCTTCTAAAGGGTAATGACCGGTAGCCGTTTCTTCCGAAAGCATCAAGGCGTCCGAGCCATTGGTAATAGCGTAAGCAATATCGGTCACTTCGGCCCGGGTTGGCCGTGGGGAGTTAACCATTGATGATAGCATTTCCGTCGCCGTGATGACGGGTTTGCCGGCGGCTCGAGTAGCCTCAATTATTTCCACTGTCACAAACGGCAAGGTCTCGACCGGAATATTATCGCCTAAGTCGCCTCGAGCCACCATTACTGCATCCGAGACGGCTATAATTTCTGGTAAGTTTAATAAAGCCTCAGCTCGTTCAATTTTAGCAATGACGCGCGCCTGACTGCCGGCCGCTCTGATCAATTCTTTAGCCTGGGCCATATCGCCGGCGTTAGTAATAAAAGAAAGGGCCAAGTAGTCTAGACCCTGCTCGGCGGCAAAAGTAATGAAGTCCCGGTCACGAGCCGTTAATACCGGCTGGTTGTTATCAAAAGAATGACCATCTCCCTGTTGGACTCGAGGACCTGGTAAATCACCAATAATTGGTAGCGTGGGAGCCAGCTGGCGGACAGCTTCAATGTAAGCCGCGTGTTCGTCTAAAGTACCCCAAGAAAAATTAAGGCGGACTGCGTCGAGACCGGAGTCGATCATTCTCGCTAAAAGTACAGGGTCACTGGAAGCCGGTCCGAGAGTGGCCACAATTTGAGCACTGGAGATTTTTTTCATATTTTAAAAAAGAGATTGGTAATTACTGCGTTCGCAGATACATCATCAAGTCGGCCACGTTGGAGCCAGTCGGCCCGGTCATGATGAGGTCGCCAGTTTGCTCAAATAAGGCCTGGCTATCGAAACGGCTAAGGTAGTCGGCTACGTCTAAGTTTAAAGCTTGGGCAGCAGCTAGGGTCTTATGGTCTACTAGGGCACCGGCTGCTGGGCAGTTGTCGATACCGTCGGAAGCGAAAGAAACAAATAGCTCATCTTCATCTTTAATGCGACTCAAGGCTTCATTGGCCAGGTAAAGGTTGCGACCGCCCGAGCCACCACTTTTAGAGACCACTAGCCGAATTTCACCACCACCGACCGAGGCCCCACCAGGGGGCGTGGTTTGCCAAAAAGTTTCCAGAGTTGGGGCGGCAAAATCATACATTTTGGGGGAAATAATGGTGGCGGTAAAGCCTAAAGCTTTAGCTCGATCGGTCATTGCCTTTAAGGCTAGTTCATTAGTGACTAGAGAAAAATTGTGAACGCCTTGGAAAAGAGTCTGATCTTTTGGGGTTTCGATCAAAGTGAATTCATCGGTAATATTGTACTTGTGTAAAATTGCCTTAGCCTCATCCACAGTGGACTCATCGTAAAAGGTGGGACCAGAAGCAATATCGGAAATATGTCCACCGGGCACATCGGAAAAAACCAAACCAATAACCGTGGCCGGATGCAACATAGCGGCCAGACCGCCGCCTTTTAAGCCGGATAAGTGTTTGCGCACTAGGTTTAGTTCTTGGATGGTGCCCCCAGCTTGAAGGAACTTTTCGTAGAGAATAATATTTTGCTCATACTCGGATAAGGGCCAGCATAAAAGAGCCGAGCCACCACCGGACACAATGACAATCACCAAATCATCCGGACCGACCGACTGGGCCAGTTCCACAATTTTAGCTGAAGCGTTAACATTGGCGATGGTGGGTTTGGGGTGAGAGCCCTCAAAAGCGTAAATGAGCTCACAAGACGTTTTTTTTACGTCAATCACGACACCGGAGTGCAAGCTTGAACCCAAAATTTTTTCCAAGGCCATAGCGGCCAAGCAAGAGGCTTTGCCAAAACCGATAACCTGAATACGCTTTTTGTTGGCCAGAGAAAAAGTCTGGCCGGCCACGATTAAATTATTGTCTGAGTCGAGACTGATAGATCTATTAATAGCTCGGGTGGTATCAATAGCTTCAAGACCTGCTTCGATAATACTGAGGGCTTGCTCGCGCAAGGGGGTGGTGGCTAAGTTGTGGCGGTTGATGATGGAGGTACTCATAGAGCCTGTGCTTTATTAGTGGGGGTAGCCTTCATAAAGGACTTAATATTACTGATACTGGTTTGGACGATTTCGCGTTCGGCCTCTTTAGAATAGAAAGCAATGTGGGGTGTCACCACGACCTGGGGCATATCGGTGAGGATGTGATTTTCTAGCATTACTTGGACATCGGCCATTTGCTGGCCACCAGAGATTAATTCAACTTCATCTTTTAATTCACTTTCACCTTCGAGCACATCTAGGCCGGCCCCCGCCACTTGGCCGCTGTTTAAAGCTTCAATTAAGGCGGTGGTATCAATCAATTCACCGCGGGCGGTGTTGATGATGTAAACTCCGGGTTTGGTTTTGGCTAAAGTGTCCCGATTTAATAAATGTCGAGTGGCGGGCAGAAGGGGGACGTGGAGGGAAATGATGTCGGCTCCTGAGAGGAGTGTATCAAAATCGACATAAGTAAAGCCTAAAGATGTGGCAATGGCTGGATCAGGCTGGACATCGTAAGCTAGGACTGTCATCTCGAGACCTCTAGCAATCTGAGCCAAGTGGCGACCAATTTGGCCGGTACCTATAATGCCGAGAGTTTTACCACCAAGGTCAAAGCCACGCAGATGTTTGAAGCTGTAGTCGCCATTGAAGCGGACTTGGTGATAGGCGTCGAAAATCTTGCGCGATAAAGTTAAAAGCAAAGCTAGAGCAAATTCCGCCACCGAGCGTTTACCGTAGCCGGGGACATTGGTGACCGTTATACCCTTACTGGTCGCGTAAGCGGTATCGACGTGGTCGAGGCCAGTGGAACGGGTAGTAATCAACTGTAAGTGGGGTAAGGCATCAATCACTTCTTTGGTGACCAGTGAGTCGACGAACACGCATAAAATCTCCGTGTCTCTAATAGTAGACAACATAGAGCTGTCTAATTTTTCAGCCAGTAGCTTGGCGGTAGGTAATTCCTGTTCAAAAAAAATTTTCTCTTCCTCTCGAACTTCAACGCAAGTAATATTCATAAAGTAAATTTTAACATAATATTGCCGTCCGACTCATTATATAGCAGAGATGAGTAATCCGACCAGACTAAGTAGAACTAAATAAATTAAAAGCGGTGGCGGATTAGCCTTAATGACTTTACTGTCACCGCTAGCGAGTTCTGCTACGGTTAAAGCGGTAATCACATTGTGAGGGGCAATCATACTACCGGCGGTCAGCGATAATCAGAGTAAAAAAGACTAGAAGGGGCAAAGCCGCCAAGATGGTAACTATTTCATCTATTATATAATCAAGTTGACTCAAGTGCCAAAGTGGGACTAAGAGAAAATATGGGAATGCCGGTTGGGTTTGAATTTGTTATGATAGGGTGATGATAAAACTCCACATTTTTGATTTAGACGGCACTTTGGCGCCGAGTAAAAGTGTGATTGAGCTGGGGATGGTCAAATTAGTAGCCAGATTACTGGCTGTAGCCAAGGTAGCGGTCATCTCCGGGGCTGGTATTGATCAATATTTGACGCAGTTTGTTCCTCGGTTGGAGCTAAATGATGAACTCCGCCAAAATCTTTATTTACTGCCAGCCAGTGGTAGCTCTCTATATGAATATAATGAAGGCTGGCAGAATGTTTACAATAATAATTTAACGGCAGAGGATAAAACCAAAATCAAAGCGGCTCTAGCCGAAGTTATAGTTGAGCCGGCTGGGGAGCTGTTTGGGGAAGCGATCGAAGACCGCGGCAGTCAAATGACCTATTCAGCCCTGGGTCAAGCGGCCCCCCTTGATCTTAAAAGTGATTATGACAGTGACCGAGAAATAAGAAAAAAAATGAGAGCTCGATTGCTCGAATTACTGCCGGAATTTGAAATTGGTATTGGCGGTATGACTTCGATTGATATTTCTAAAAAAGGATTTAATAAAGCTTTTGGTATAAAAAAAATACTGGAGAGGCTAGGGCTCGAGCCAGCTGAGGCAGTGTTTGTGGGGGACGCGATGTTTCCCGGGGGCAATGATTATTCAGCTTACGAGGCCGGGGTTAAATGTTATCCAGTAACCGATCCCGCCATGACGGCCGAATTGATAAAAAAATTCATTGCTAATATTGAGCCAACGAAATAATCTGAGTGCTTATTTGCTATTAAATTTGGTTATTTAAAAGTTTAGATTGAGGCTGAGCTAGAATAACGTTACAATAAAGAAATGGAAAAAGAAATGGAAAAAGATGTTCGACCTTGGGGCAATTTTGTTGTGCTCGGTTCTTTTATAAGCTCAGACGGGACTCAGGTGGTGATAAAAAAAATCACCGTCAATCCCGGGGCGCGCTTGTCTCTGCAATCACATCAAAAAAGAGCAGAAAATTGGGTTAGGGTGGCTGGGAGAGGTTTAGCGGAAGTAGATGGGAGAGAGGTGATTTTAAAAGAGGGGCAATCGGTGTTTGTGCCAGTCGGGATCAAACATCGCTTGACTAACACAAGTTCAAAGGAGGAGTTGGTGATTATAGAGGTGGCCACTGGAGACTTTGATGAGTCCGATATCGAGCGTTTTGCCGACGATTATGGCCGCCTTGATTGATGGCGGTATCTACCTCAGTCTTTACTTGTTATTTAAAAAAATTAATGATACGAGCTTTGTTAAAAAGGATCAGAAATTTTTTTTACAGCTGGTTTAGGCCGGGTAAACTCAAGGTTTTTAAAAAGGCCCGTTCGGCTTCAGGGCGGGTCGAACCTTATGTGACGCGGTCCAATCTTAACCCACTATTAGAGCCAACCGGCTACGGTTGGGAAGCCCAAGGGGTGCTAAATCCGGCCGCTATTTGCTTGGACGGTAAAGTTCATTTGTTATACCGGGCTGTCGGTAGTGATGGTATGTCGACGATTGGTTACGCCTGTAGCAGTGATGGCTTGAATTTTGAAGAACGGTTGCCGTATCCCGTTTACTGGCCTCGCGAGAGTTTTGAAAGTACTAGTCTCGCCGGGCCGAAGACTTTTGCTCCGGCTACTTATACTTCCGGTGGCGGCTGGGCCGGCTGTGAAGATCCAAAAATTTGCCAAATTGGGGACAGGCTTTTTCTAACCTATGTGGCTTTCGGTGGTTGGGAGTCGGTGCGTATTGCCTTAAGCTCAATAGCTGTTGAAGATTTTTTGAATCGAAAATGGCGGTGGACCAAACCGGTTTTGTGTACCAAGCCCGGGGTGATTGCCAAAAGCGGTGGTCTTTTTCCGGGAAAAATTAATGGTCGCTATGTTTTTTTTCAGCGGGTGTTTCCGAACATTCTAATTGATTACTTGGATCACTTGCGTTTTGATGAGGATAAATGGCCGGCCGGGGAATTTGCCATTGCCCCGCAAGTATCTGGTTGGGATAGTCGAAAAATTAGTTTTGGTTCAGTGCCACTTAAGACCAAGTATGGCTGGCTAGTCATCACGCACGGGGTGGATGATCAGAATGATGGTCAGTATCACCTAGGGGCTATGTTGCTTGATCTAAATCAACCAGAGCGAGTTTTGTACCGCTCGCGCGAGCCACTGCTCTCGCCTGATTTATGGTATGAAAACGATTGGAAACCCGGCGTTGTCTATCCTTGTGGGGCGGTGGTCAAAGATGGAACCTTATTTATCTACTACGGTGGGGGGGATAAATATGTGTGTGCAGCCTCGGCGCCATTTGAGCAGTTTATGAATTCCTTGCGATCTGACGAACACTTGCCCCCATTAAAAATCAATCGACTAGCTTATAAATAAATTATGTTTAATGTTAAACAAAACGACCATAATCCGATTTTGCACCCGCTAAAGAATCACAAGTGGGAAAATGTTTCTGCCTGCAACGGCTGCCCGATCGCGAGGGGACAGGAACTCTTTATGGTCTACCGGGCCATCTCTAATCCCGACATAATAATGGCGCCCAATTTGTACCAGTCGATAATTGGTGTCGCTAAAGCGTCTAATAATGGTAAGTATGATTTTACGGATCGTCAGCCGCTCATTCGACCGGAAGCGGAGTGGGAAAAATATGGTTGTGAAGATCCGCGGATAGTGGAAATTGATGGACGATATTTGATTTTTTACACCGCTCTCTCATCGGCCAATTTGGGGCCCGATAGTATTAAGGTGGCTGTGGCGGTGACTCGAGATTTAAAAACAATAGAGGAAAGGCATTTGGTGACACCCTTTAATGCTAAAGCGATGGCGTTGTGGCCGGAAAAGATAAATGGAAAGTATTACGCCCTAGTCACGGTAAATACGGATGCGCCACCGGCCCGCATTGGTTTGGCTAGTTTTGATAAAATCGAGGACTTGTGGGATCACGACCGTTGGGCGAAATGGTATGACGAACTCGAACAGCATGAGTTGGTTTTACGCCGTAGTGAGGCCGATTTGACGGAGGTGGGAGCACCTCCGGTAAAAACCAAAGACGGCTGGTTGGTGATCTATTCTCATATTCAAAACTATTATACCGGAGCGGCGCGGGTGTTTGGGGTCGAGGCCGCCTTGCTGGACCTTAAGGACCCACGGCAAATTATCGGTCGTACTCGTTGGCCGGTCATTATTCCAGACCAGGTTTACGCCAAGTTTGGTTTTGTCTCGGACGTATCTTTTCCGACCGGCGCGGTGGTTAAAAAAAACCAATTGGAGATTTTTTATGGGGCGGCTGACACCACCACCTGTGTGGCCAGTTTGCCCCTTGATGGTTTACTAAAAGAGTTGAGCGAGTCGAAGCGAACCAAAGTATTTGAGCGATGGTCTGGTAATCCGATTTTGACGCCCATCGCCAAAAGTAGCTGGGAAAATAAGAATGTTTTTAATCCAACCGCTCTTGATCTGGAGGGAACGGTCAGAATTTTATACCGCGCTCAAAATGATAGCCGGGCCTCGGTCATTGGTTACGCTGAAAGTTTGGACGGGGTGAATATTTCTTATCGTCATGATCAGCCGGTGTACGGGCCCCGAGCCGATTTTGAGTCTAAGCCGGCGGGCAGTCAGAATCCTTATGGCTGTGAAGACCCTCGGCTGGTTTTAATTGGTCAGAAAATATTTATGTGCTATACGGCTTATAATGGGTTTGATAGTCCGCGCATCGCCATCTCTCATATTAGTAAAAAAGATTTGGCCGCTCGACGCTTTATTTGGTCGGAGCCGGTTATTATTACACCAAAAAGTACGGACGATAAGGACGGAATTTTACTACCTAAGAAGTTCTCCCGCGGGTACTTGGTAATTCACCGAGTTAATCATCATATTACCGGTGACTATGTGGATGATCTACTTTTTACACCGAGTGAAGTTGATACCTCGTTTGAAATTTTGGAACCTCGCCGCGGGATGTGGGATGGCAAAAGAGTGGGACTGGCGGGTACGCCCCATCTCCTGAAAGCTGGGTGGCTGATGTTTTACCACGGTATTGATGAACAGGATACTTATCGAGTAGGCGCCGCTCTCTTGGATAAAGATGATCCGACTGAAATCTTAGCCCGCTCGGCTGCTCCTTTGTTTGAACCACTAATGCCATACGAAAAGGAAGGGGAAGTACCCAATGTGGTCTTTCCTTGTGGCTCGATTATTCGGGGAGACAAACTGTATTTGTACTATGGCGGGGCTGACCGAGTGGTTGGGGTGGCTACCGCTTCGCTTAAAGAAATACTTGTCGGGTTAAAGTAAGAGGTTTAAAACAGAGACCAAATTTTTTTGTCTTCACCGCCGTCTATTTTAAACAAGGAGACACCGCGCAAACCCAGCTCACGAGCTAAATCAATTTTGGCTTTGACGGCTCCCGAGTCGCTCCAAGATAAATAATTGACCGTGACAGTTTGGCCGGTTAAATTTGCGTAGGAGAGAGCTTGAGCCGTCGCCACTTCACCACGGGGGGTATTTTTAGGTACTGAGAGTAGAGAAGTGATAGGGGCGAGAGTGGGGTTAGCTTGATAGGAGAGACTTAGTTCCCCGGCTTGATTACGGGACGGTTCCGTCTTGAATTTTTTGGCAGTGTCTAGGCCATATTCCGGATTGAGGGCCCAGAGTTTACTGTAGCGCTGGTACCAGTTGGGCGAAACCACAATTTCATATTCTGCTCCGTAGGTGGGGATGCCCAACATAATTTTTTCGGCCGGAATGGTAGCGGTGGTTAGTTCTACCACTTTTCTCACCCAATCCACATCAGCCGTGGGGGCATAGGGGGCACCCTTTCTCTCATCATTTAGCAAGATATCGGCCCGTTGCTGGTCATAAGCCATAATTTGTACCACGTCGCAGTGCTCTCCGATAGCTTCGTAATCATTGGCATAAGCGATGACCGGGGGTAGGACACGGTAGAGGGAAGCGGGCGGGGTGCGGGCTTCAATGGTGCAGACTAATTTTTTTTGACCTAATTCACTTTTAAGCTCGGCTAAAAAAAGTGAAAAATAGTCTTTAGTGGCCGCTTGCTTACCTTCATAGTCGATATCCACCCCGGCGTACTTACCCTTTCTGACCATCTTGGTGATAGCTTTGATGTGGTTCTGGCGCAATTCCGGATCGCTTAAGAGGCGATGAATGTCGGCCCCACCAGACCACATAACGGTGGGGATGATTTCGACTCGTTTGGTTTTAGCCGCTTTGGCCAGTCTTTGCCAGTCTTTATTTTTTAAATTACCTAAATCTTTTAGTTCCCCGTCCGTGGTGACGGAATAAACAAAAGGGTAAATAGTGTCCAACTTTTTGAGTTGTCTTTTGGCACTCTTAGAGCCTTCACTTAGGCGCCAGTAGGGAACCCAGCCGGCTACTTCCAAATCAGAGTCGTTGGTGACTTTAGCTTCGGCGGTGGGACCGGTGATGACAATGATGAATAAGAGTAAGGCACTAATAACGAGTAGAGTTAAATTTTTAGTCATAAGTTTGAGAGTTGAAAGGTTAAAGGGTCTAGCTTAAAGGTATTAATCTAGAACCTAATCTTAGCATAAAATTTAATCGATCGAGATCTAGAAATTTAGGGATGAAAGTATTAGACTGACCTCAGCCTAGACCGAGGGTGGCCATTACCTCTAGGGGTTTAAACCACTTCAACCTGGGGTGGTAGGGATCCATGGTCGGCCCTAAAGCGACCATGGGACTGGCGCTCGCTTGGGCTCTAGGTTAGGGGCCGATTAGCTACCGGCCCCGCTTTTTATCTAAACAGGCTAAACCGCGTGGAGAATGGTTATTGTTGACAAAAGTCAGATTTAGTATATACTGCTGGGGTAAGAAATTCTCTCTAGTTTTATTCGAGCTGGTTAAAAACTCGAATATAAGGCTTGTCTTTATTTGAAACTTGCGAGATACCGGCGGCCTTACTTTTAACAATAGCCGGAGGCGCAAGTTTTTACTCTGAGCCAACCATACTATTCGATCTTCGGGTAGTAATAACAAAATAAGAAGTATATGTATCAAGGAAATAATAATTCCCGGAACCGTTTCGGTTCTCGGTCAAATTCAAGCGGTCGCGGTTACGCGCCGAGGCGGGGAGGGTCAAGCGGTAGTCGTGGCTATGGTAGTAAGTCGACCTTAGATATTTCTCGACTCATTAATAAAGTCGCTATCACCGAAGAAGTGGAAGTTTATGTAGCCGAGCATGCCTTTGCGGATTTTGAGGTGGACCAACGTTTGAAGCAAAATATAATCGACAAGGGTTACATTACGCCCACTCCGATTCAAGATAAAGTCATTACTCACATCTTAAAAGATGAAGATGTGGTGGGAATCGCTAATACCGGTACCGGTAAAACGGCGGCTTTTGTTATCCCTTTGATTGATAAGATTCTAAAGAACCCTAAAGAAAGAGTGTTAATTATGGCTCCCACCAGAGAATTAGCCATTCAGATTGACGAAGAATTAAAAACTTTTGCCAGACGACTAGGAATTCACTCGGTGGTGTGTGTGGGTGGGGCCCCGATTGGTCGGCAAATTGCCAGCTTGCGTCACGTTAATCACTTTGTGATTGGTACTCCTGGACGACTGAAAGATTTAATCGAACGGAGAGTTTTAAACCTCTCGGCTTTTGGTACGGTCGTTTTAGATGAAGCCGATCGAATGCTCGATATGGGTTTTATCAATGATATGCGTTATATTATCGCTTTGATGAAAAAGGAGCGACACACTTTATTTTTCTCGGCGACTTTGTCGTCTACCATCGAAATATTGATTAAAGATTTCTTGAAATCACCAGTTAGAATTTCAGTTAAAACTCAAGACACCTCTAAGGATGTTCATCAGGATGTGATCCGACTGAAACCCGGACAAAACAAGTTGGATATTTTACACGATTTGCTGAAGCAGGAAGATTTTAGTCGCGTCCTAGTGTTTGGTCGGACTAAGCATGGCGTTGAACGCTTAGCTGAAATGTTGTCGAAACGTGGCCTCCGAGCGGAGTCTATTCATGGTAATAAAAATCATAATGGTCGCCAACGAGCCCTAGAGGCTTTCAAAAATAATCGCGCTCAGGTTTTGGTGGCCACCGACGTGGCGGCCCGCGGCTTGGATATTTCCGACATTTCGCACGTGATTAATTTTGACTTACCAACCACTTATGAGGATTATATTCACCGGATTGGCCGAACTGGTCGGGCCGGTAAGAAAGGCAAAGCCCTATCCTTCGTGGAATAGTCGAATAGATTACTTTGCGGTATAATTAAACAAATTAAAATATAAGAATATAATATGGCTAAAAGAGCATCCCAAGATATTAAAAATAAAACTTCGCGGTCTAAGAAAACCCAAAAGCGCTTGGCGGTCAAAAGGGTCATGTTAGCCAACAAGAAGAAAAAGTAAATTCACTTTGTTTAACCAAAAAACCTCGGACCCCGCTAGGGTTCGAGGTTTTTAATCATCGGCCTGTTGAAACCGGTTGAGAGACCGGGCCGTATCGACGGCGGTGCTGATAGATAGCGGGAATCTAGTTTAAACGTACGGGCGAAGTCTGCTATAATATTTTAATGGTAATATCGCACCTCAAAACTTCGTTAGTTAAGATTTTATCACTAGCGGTAATTTTGGTCGGTTCAGTTTTACTAGCTGTACTTTTGGGTTGGCCGCTCTCCAGTGAAGCTCTCTCGCAAACGGTCACCATGCAGATGTCGGTACTTTTGCTCTTGGCGTTTGCGATGGCCAACTTTTTGTTTGTGACCAAATTATTGCATGTATCTAACTTGCGTAACCGAGTGATCTTAGAAAATATGGGGGAAGGCTTAGTGGTAGTGGATACGGCTGGACGAATTCAGGTAATAAATGGAGCGGCCAAAAAAATGTTGAATATAAATGAGAAGTTAAAAGCCGGACAACTGTGGGAAAAGCTAGTATCACTCTCTAATCCAGATTCTGGTGTCGAGACCAAAGAAATAGTGACCGCTACTATAAAAAATAGGAAAAAGACTTTTTCCGAGGCTTGGATTATGAAGGGTCAAACCGGTTCTCCTTTTGCGGCGGCAGTATCAGTATCGCCGATTGTGTCAGCGGAGCGGATACTGGGAGCGATTATTGTTTTCCGTAATATTGAAAAGGAGAAACAAATTGATCGAGCTAAAAACGAGTTTATTTCCTTGGTTTCCCATCAACTTAGGACTCCTTTGTCAGCTATTAATTGGTACGCCGAAGCTTTGATGACGGGCGACTTGGGTAAACTAAAAAGTGAGCAGGCTGAATATCTTCATCGTATTAGTGATAGTAACCAGCGAATGATTGCTTTGGTCAACTCTATTTTAGAAGTATCACGCATTGAGCTTGATACTTTTATTGTGGACGCTCGCTTAACCGATGTGGCCGGGTTACTTGATGAAGCGGTTGCTGATTTTAGCTATCAGTTGAAATTAAAATCTATCAGTTTGATTAAAAAATACAGTTCAAGTATCGGAGTGGTAAACATGGACCCACGTTACGGGCGAATGATAATGGAAAATTTGTTATCAAACGCTATCAAATATACTCCGAGCGGTGGTGAGGTAACAGTTGCCGCCTTGATCAAAAAAAATCAACTTCACTTGGAAGTTAGTGACACCGGCTACGGTATTCCCAAAGAGGAAGTGTCGAAAGTGTTTACGAAAATGTTTAGAGGGCACAATATTATTGATAAAGATACTGATGGTACCGGCTTAGGTTTGTATATTGTTAAATCGATTGTTGATTCGGCTGGTGGCCGGATTAGCTTTGAAACAGAAGAGGACAAGGGTACCAAATTTACCGTGATTTTGCCGGTTAAAAAAGGGACTAAGTCGGCCACCGGCAATCGACACCTAGCCTCGGCTAAACTATAATAACTAGAAAATATTTAAATTTATGAGCCCAGCTATATCAGAACCCCACAAGCTTACCATCTTAGTTGCCGAGGACGACGATTTTTTGTCACGAGTTCTTATCGACAAGCTAGAAAAGGAAAATTTTAAAACCATAGCCGCTGTGGATGGTGAGCAAGCTATTCAGAAAATTAAAACCGAAAGCATTGATTTAATCATTTTGGATATGATTATGCCTAAAAAGACAGGATTTGATGTTATTGATGAGGTGAAGAACAATCCAGCCAGCAAAGATATCCCGATTATTATTTTGTCTAATTTGGGTCAAGAAAGTGACATCGAGCAAGCCAAACAAAAAGGTGTTAATGATTATTTGGTTAAAGCTAATATATCGATGGTGTCGGTGGTCCAAAAAATTAGAGCCATTCTCGGCTAGGGCCGACTAGTTATGATTGTATCAAACGAACAACTAAATTCTTTATTGGTTAAACCTGGTCACTTGACTGAGGAACAGTTAGGTCGAGCTCTAACTAGAGCAACCGAGCTTAAGCAGTCGGTGCTGGAGGTACTCGTAAAAGATGGTTACATTTCTGACGACCATTTAGGTCAGACTTTGGCCGATAGCTTAGGTTTGAGATTTGTGTCCTTGCACGAAATGGTCATTGATAAAAACTTATTGCAAATTATTCCGGAAGCAGTAGCTAGTAGTCAGCAGGTGGTTGTTTATAACGAAGATGATGAGAGGGTGGCGGTGGCCACCACTAATCCTAATAATTATGAGTTTTTTGAGCTCTTAGAGAAAAAAACTGGCAAGCGCGTCGACGTGGCTTTAACTACGGCCGGCAGTATTGGGGCGGCCCTTAGGGGTTATAAAAGTGACCGACGTGAGCGGGCCGAGCAATTGGTGCAAAGTCTGACGAAGCAGGAAACTAGTGAGGAGGGAATTATTGAGTTGGTTAATCTGGTTATGGAGTACGCTTATGATAATGGCGCTTCAGATATTCACATTGAACCACTGGAAGAATCGTCATCAGTGCGCTTTCGAATCGACGGTATTTTACATGAAATTTTGACTTATCCGAAGCCTTTGCACGAAAAAATTATTTTTCGGCTTAAAATTATGTCACGCTTGCGGACTGACGAGCATGCCGCGACGCAAGACGGTCGTTTTGAATACGCAGCGAATCAAATTAAGTTTGATGTCCGAGTATCGGTTGTACCCACCACGCGAGGTGAAAATGTGGTCATGAGACTCTTGACCACTGAATCGGCTCATAAAGTGAACTTGTCGGATTTGGGCTATTCGCCGGCTTATGAAGAGATGATCAAAAAAGCCATCTTAAAACCCCATGGTATGATTCTCTCAGTCGGCCCGACCGGTTCCGGTAAATCGACGACGCTCTATACTTTATTGCAACTTTTAAACAGTCCAGAAGTTAATGTAATGACGATCGAAGACCCAGTGGAGTATAATATCGAACATATTCAACAAATACCAGTGAATGTGAAAAAGAACGTGACTTTCTCCACTGGTTTACGATCAATTGTGCGTCAAGACCCGGACATTATAATGGTGGGTGAAATTAGAGACACTGAAACTGCTAATATTGCGGTTAATGCGGCTATGACCGGCCACTTACTGCTATCTACTCTACACGCCAATGATGCGGCCACTACTTTTCCTCGTTTAATAGATTTAGGGGTTGAACCATTTCTGGTGGCCTCGAGCTTAAATATTGTTATCGCCCAGCGTTTGGTTAGGCGGATTTGTGATAAGTGTCGGGAGAGTTATGTGCTACCAGCTGAAGAGCAACTAGTCATTAATCAAAATCCGGAGTTACTGGCGGCCGCCGTCGAGCTGTCTGGTGGCAAGGCGGTTACTGATATTAGATTGTATCGGGGAAGAAAATGTGATGATTGTAATCAGACTGGCTATCAGGGCCGAATCGGAATTTTTGAAGTTTTTGAAATGAATGAAGAACTACGAAGCTTGGTCATTCAGAAAGCCTCTGCTGGTACTATCGAGCAAGCGGCGCGGGCCGAGGGCCGTAGTTCGATGGCGGTCGACGGGCTTAGAAAAGCTTTTCAGGGAATTACTACTCTAGCGGAAATTATCAGGGTCACCAAGTCATAAGATTACCCACTAAATTAACAGCTGTGAACATTTTCAATTATATCAAGACTGGAGAAAAAGTTGAGTTTGCTAATAGTTTAGCCGTCATGTTAAAAAGTGGTATGGCGGTCAATGAGGCCCTGTTTACTTTGTCGGAACAAACTAGTAGTAGAGCGTTTAAGCGAGTGATTGTAGGTATAGCCGAAAAGATCCAAGCTGGAACTTCTTTATCTAAAGCTTTTGAGGCAGAAAGAGAAGTCTTTGGTGGGGTTTTTATCAGTATGATTAAGGTGGCGGAATCCAGTGGTACTTTGGATGAAAGCTTGGCCTACTTGGCCGAGTGGTTAGAGCGAGACCATACCCTAAAACAGGAAATAAAGGCGGCGACTTTTTACCCCCGTTTTGTTTTTGGAGCCACTATTTTAATGGGGGCCGGTTTGTCTTTGTATATTTTACCCAAGTTAATTCCTTTATTTTCACAACTACGAGTAGAGTTGCCGCTGGCGACGCGTTTATTACTCGGGTTTACCCATTTCATTCAAAATTATTGGTATTTGGCGATCTTGGGCCTAATCGGTTTTTATATCGCTTTTAAAATGTTAAATAAGTTACGTCTGGTCAGAAAAATTTTGCACACAGGTTACATTAAAGTCCCGATTGTGGGCAGTCTCATTGCCACTTATCAGTTGGCTTTAGTGACTAGATTGTTTGAAACTTTGTTAAAAAGTGGCTTGTCTTTGCGCGAAACGATTGAAGTGACTAGTGGAGCGGTGACCAATGTTAACTATGAAGATTCACTCTTGGTGGTTGGGAGTCGGGTGGTGGGGGGGACACCATTATCGGTGGCTCTGGCGGACTGGCCCAAACTCTATCCGAAAAATTTAGTTAGTATTATTGCGACCGGTGAGAAAAGTGGCACCATTGATGAATCACTAGGCTATTTGGCCGACCATTATATAAAAATTGTTCAATCAAAGACTAAACAATTGCCAACTATTTTGGAGCCGGCCCTATTAATTTTTATCGGGGTGGCGGTTGGCTTCGTGGCCCTGGCGATTATTATGCCGATTTATGATTTAACATCCGGAGTATTTTAAATCACTATTTCATATGAAGGGTTTTACTTTAATCGAGGTAATAGTCAGTCTAGCTTTGTTTATCGTATTGCTAGGACTTTTTCTACCAGTGGCTCTTAGCTACTTATCGGCCAGTCACTTAGCCGACACGACCACCGGGGTCCAATCGGCTTTACGGGAAGCCCAAGCTAAAGCCAAGTGGCAGAAAAACGATCAGTCGTTTGGAGTCAAATTTTTGTCGGACACCTACGTGTTATTTCAGGGTGAGTCTTACGCTAGTCGGGACGAGTCGGAGGATCTAATTTTTGGGCTACCAGCTGGAGTGACAACTAGCTGTGAGTCTGAATGGGTTTTTGACTCACAAACTAGTCGGCCGCCTCCGGCGCTACCAGCTGGAGTGACAACTAGCTGTGAGTCTGAATGGGTTTTTACCTCACAAACTGGTCGCCCGACCGCTGTGGGATCAATCACTATTACGGCTGGCACTCGGAGCGAGACGATTGAGATTAATAAGTTGGGTTTAATTGAAACCTTGTGAACCGTTTAAAGCGACAAACCGGACAAAGTTTAGTTGAGCTGTTGGTGGCGATGGGGGTATTTACTATTGGGGCCACTGCTATCTTATTTCTAGTGTTGGAAGCGGATGTGTCTTCCTGGCAAGGAGTGGAAAGAACTAAAGCGGTGTGGTTGGCGAAAGAAGGATTGGAAGTGGTGCGAGCTATTCGTGATAATGACTTTAATGATCTTACTGATGGGGTTCATGGAATATCTCTTTCGGACGAGCAGTGGCAACTAGCCGGTGGTGAAAATGTGCAGGATCAGTTTACACGAATTATTACCATTTCGACGGTACCTGACCAGCCAGGACTAAAAGAGGTTAAAAGTCAGGTTAGCTGGCAGTTAGGGGATAGCCGGCCCCAATCCACCGAGCTCATTACTTATTTATCGGATTGGCAAGAGGAGCCCCTGGAAGAAATTGACTGCTTTTTCGTGGATGTGAGTGGTGCTAGCATTGAACAAGGGGCGGCCAATAAAATAATTCGCGAAGTCTGGATTGGAGCTAAGTGCTCAACCCCGGTCACTTTAGATAAAATGATTTTAACTTGGGATAAGCCTAACACTCTAACAAAAACGCGCATTGCCCAAGTCTTTGTGTGGCAAGGTAGTGCTAACACTGGTAATATTATTGATATTACCGATACGACCTTGATCCCCGGGGCACCAAATGTGGAAATTGATCAGCTACGCTGGGTCGGTTCGATTTTAGGCACAGCGATTACGGTGGAGTTTATTATGCTTGATGGGAGTTCGGAGGTTTTTATTATTCCTGATTTTGATGAACCTGTCCTATGATCAGAAAACCGTCTCCAGCTGGTTTTAGTTTAATTGAGTTGCTGATTTATTTCAGTATTTTAACTATCTTACTTTTGGCGGCCGGTGGAGCCTTATTTAACGTGATTGAAGGTAAGGTGCGAGCTGATAATCAGCAAGAAATTACGAGTAATGCTAGGTTGGCTTTAGAAGTTATGACGGAAGCCATTCGTCAGGCGACTGAGATAAACAGCCCGGACTCAGGTGGTGAATCAAGTATTTTATCTTTGCAATCAATTGCTTTAAATGATGTAGTAACCTTTGACGTGGTAGCTGGAGTTCTTAGGATAAAAGAGGGGACAACTACTGCAGTGCCTATAACGAGCGGCGGGCTGGAGGTTACTAATTTAACCTTTACCAACACGTCTTTTTCGGACGCTCCCTCCACCATCCGGATTAATTTAACTTTGAAGACGAGGACCGACAGTGCTCGCCAGGAATATGGAAGGACTCATAATTTTTTAACTACTGTAACCTCGAGATATAATGATTAAACACCAACAAGGAATGATCGCTCTTCTTAGTGTACTGGTTATCGGGGCGGTGACTTTAGTGTTGGCCGTAGGAGTATCCCTCCGCTCGGTCGGGGAAACGGAGATTAGTCTGGCCGAAGAGTTTACCAATCAAGCGCAAGCTTTAGCCACCGCTTGTGCTGAGAAAGCCTTGTCGAGTTTACGTTTGGACGGAACTTACGCTGGGGGGGAAGAAGTCAATTTAGGTGACGAGTCGTGTATAATAGAAGTGGTTGAAGCCCCGACCGAGTTTAGTCGAGTAGTGAAAACGAGAGCCACTGTGGGGGATTATCATCAAAAAGTACTGATTGAAGTGAGTGAAGTGCGAGCACCCTTACAAGTAACTAGTTGGCAAGAGGTAGCCAGTTATTAAACTAAAATATGTTATTTTTAAATCGTCGTCATTTTTTAACCGCTATTATTGACAGTCGCGAGATTAAGGCGGTCTTACTTGATGATAAAAATCGTTTAGTTAAAATGGCTAGCGCGGTGACTCCGGTGGGTGCTTTTAATGATGAACGTATTCATGATCCAGCTGTTTTAGCCGAAGCTCTAGGATCATTAATAAAAGACTGGCCGTCTCTGCCGAAAGAGATTTCTTTTTGTTTACCCGATTCTCAGTGTTTTTTTCATTTATTTAAAATTAAGTCCGGTCTGACTGAAGACGAGCGACTAGCGGCTATAGCCACGGAAGCTAAGGCTGTCATTCCAGTGGAGCCTGAAGCGATAAGTTGGAATTATTTAAGTTTGGGGACCAGGGAAACTGAGGTTGAGGCCGTCTTATACTTGGGAGCTTTAACTGAAGAGTTGAAAGCTTACCAAGAGGTGGCCAAGGGAGCGGGCCTAGCTTTAGGGGTGATTGAAGCTGAGTCTATCGCTTTAGGTCGGGCCCTACTTTCAACTGAAGCCCAAGCTCCTCAGGCTGGCGTAACTGAAGCTGGGAGGGCAATTTTAAAGGCCTCGGATAGTCTGGCTTCGGTGGGGGTATATGACGTTAAGGGTCGGCTCATTATTTCCAGTGTTACACCTTTGCCACAACCGGCGACGGCCGTAGCTACGCCTGGCACTGATCAAGCTCTAGTTTCAGTCGACCTAAAACCGGATCTATCGGCGGTGGCCAGTGAAATAAAATTAGCCGCTCATTTTGCCAAGGAGTCGTTTGGTCTTTCGGTTGGCCAAGTTTTGCTTACTGGCCATTGGGTAGAAAATCAGCAGGTAATTTCAACCCTAAGTACCGCTCTGGGGTTACCGGTTATAAAGGGGGATCCATTACTCTACTTAACTAAAACTGATGACCAAATATCTGCTTTGTTGCCTTGGCTTTATGCTGGTCCGATTGGCCTCGCCTTACACTCGACACGGCCGGGCTGGCCGGTTGATTTGGTAGCTACTTCTTTGGTTAAGCGTTTTAAACCAAATTCAATCACCGAGGAGCGGTCGGCTGGCCGACGACCTTGGTTTAGTCGCTTAGAGACTTACCTGATCCTGGTCATTATTTTACTGGTGGTTGGTAGTTTAAGTTATTTATTTTGGCTCAAAGACTTGTTCAATTAGTGGTTGGCTAAACTGATTAGAATTAGTTATACACAAGGGTCTTTACTCTTTCAGTCGAGTTATAGTATAATTTACTTAGATAGTAAATATTGATTTTACTTGAGTCTGGGTAGAATCGACTATTTATTTTATTAGACAGTTTTAAATAATATATGATAAAAAACGTTTCTTCGGCTAAGCGATCTCAATCAGGTTTTACTTTAATTGAAATTTTGATTGTGATCGGTATTATCGCCATTTTGGCCGCCGTCGTAATTGTAGCGGTTAATCCCGCCCGACAGTTTGCTAAGGCTCGCAACTCGCAACGCAGTAGTAACGTCAACGCCATTCTTAACGCTGTGCATCAGTATGGTGTTGATAATCGTGGAACTTTACCAGCTACTATTACTTCGAGTTCGACGCCAGTTTGTCAAACCGACGCAGTAGATTGTACTGGTTTAATAGACTTATCAGTGTTGACCGCTAATGGCATTTATATCGTAGCTATGCCAATCGATCCGTCTTGTGAAGTAGATAATAGTACCTGTTATGAAATCGCTCAGGGTACGAATGGTCGGATCACTGTGGATGCTCCGCTTGCAGACCTAGAAGAAGTGATTACTGTTACTAGGTAATTTTCGTTTCTTTTAACTTAAAGACCAAAGCCCCGCTCGGGGCTTTGGTCTTTAAGTTGAACTCTCCTGGGCGGAATAGAAAGCGCGACTCTCCTTCCTAGTATCTAGTAAGGGGATAAACGTGGACAAATTACTTTCAATGGTTGAGAGACTGGTTATAATTAAAGGATTAGTGATTAATTTATAATTTATGTCTTTATCTTTGTATTTGGCTCAAGTCGTTGGTTTGTATCTAATTTTAATGGGCTTAATTCTACTGGTAAAACGCCAAGCGATGATGAGGGTGGTGACCGAGATGGCTAAAAATCGGGCTCTGATTTACACTATTTGTGTTATTGAACTAGCAGCCGGTTTGGCCTTGGTGGTGGCCCATAATGTTTGGGCCTGGAATTTTCAAGTAATTATTACGATTGTGGGCTGGCTACTACTCTTAGAAGCAGTGGCTTATCTAATGCTACCTTACCGAGTCTTTACCAAGTGGGTTAGCTGGCTTAACAAAAAGAGTGTTTATTGGATCGGAGGCTTCTTGGCGGTTGCCTTGGGACTTTACTTGACCAATATCGGCTTCAATTTATTCTAAAGTTTTCTAGTTGGATCTAAAGACAGTCTGATCCGAAACAAATTTATCCCAATTACTATGAAAAAATTTTTAACTTTCGTGGCGATTGGCTCGCTGGTCGCTTTGGTGGTGGAATTCCAGTTTAACTTGCTGGCCACTCACAATCCGGGTAACTTTATTTTTACCCTCTTCTTTTACCCGTTGTATTTGTCGGTGGTTTATCAGGTCAGTAGCTGGCTGGACTCGAACCGAGCCGGCTTTATGTCGGACTTGCTGTATTATTTATTTTTTGGCCTCTTGGGTCTGTCTTTTGAGTGGTTCGTGATTGGTAACTCACCTTGGGGTAATCCGGAAGCTAGTAATATCGGGATGTGGGCCTTTTGGGTAGCGGTCGCCTTGGTGCCTCGAATTATGGCCAGGCCGGCCGTGGAGTTTAAAGCTGTTAAGAAAGGCCTGGTTTATTATTTAGGTACTTATGGTGTGGCCAGTACCATCATGGCTTTAATGCTACCTGAAGGTTTTAGGTTGTTTTGGATAGTGGTGGTTCATATGGTAGCTTATATTGGCCTCCACTTATTTTACTGGCAGTACTTTCGATTAAGACGCCGAAATTTGTCCTAAGGATGTCAGTTTGGAACTCGGGTCGGCGCACTGTCCTCTTTATGCTATAATCATTGGCGTGACTTTTTCCTCATCTAAAATTTATCTTAGTCTTTTGGGACTTGGTCTGGTGGTCGCCGTTTTGGCGGCTATTTTAGGTTGGTACCGCTATCAGGAGACCAATGAGGCTTTACTGGCGGTTAGAGAACAAGCCGACAAGCTAAGTCAAGAAGTACGCGATTTAGGGCTTAAATTGGAGCAAAGCTTAGCGGAAGGTAGTCAAGTAGCGGCTCGTTTGGAAGCGGAAGAGAAGAAGAATGAACAATTTGAAGACCAGATTGTTGGTATTACTAATGTGGTGGGGGATTTAGAGAAGTTAAGTCAAACAGATCCGGAATTATTGAAAAAGTATTCCAAAGTTTATTTTTTAAGTGAGAATTATATGCCAGCCCAACTGGCTGATATTCCGGCCGACTATCTATACGATGCCAGCCGACAACTTAAAGCAAATGGAGAGATAATTGATTTTTTGACAGATTTGCTTGAGGGGGCCACCGAAGATGATATTGACCTTAAGGTGGTATCAGCTTACCGGTCGTTTGGCGAGCAGTCTTCTCTTAAAGCTCAATATAGCGTGAACTATGGTTCGGGGGCTAATGCTTTTTCGGCCGATCAAGGCTATTCCGAACATCAACTAGGGACAACGGTGGACTTTACCAGTACTTCGGCTCCGGCAGTTTTTGCCGGTTTTGATCAAACTGAGGTGTACAAGTGGCTGACTGATAATGCTCATAAATATGGCTTTGTGTTATCTTATCCGGATAATAATCAATATTATCAATTTGAACCTTGGCACTGGCGTTTTGTGGGGCGTAAGTTGGCCCGCGACTTACACCGCGACGACAAATATTTTTATAATTTAGATCAGAGAGAAATTGATCAGTATCTAATTGATTTGTTTGATTAAATGTGATAGCCGAGGTGGTTAAAATATAAATATAATTATGGAGCAACCTGAGGTTAATATTGAGAGTCAAAAAACTGCTAGTCAGGAGACTAAGTTGGGATCTCGCTTAGGTATTGAAATTCGTAATCCGGTTCAAGCCAAAGTTTTAAAAAAAATACTGGACCCGAAGGAGTCAGCCACAGACCAGATGAAACAGATTAAAGAATTGGGTCAAATAATTTCTGATATCCTGGATGATCCAGCCGAAACTGAAGTCCAAACTCTAGCTTTAGCGGGCCAATATCAAGAATCAGCTGAGTTGATTGTGAAGAAAATGACAGAACGTAAGGTATGGCCCTTGGCGGCTTAGGCCAAAAATTTGGGGGAAGTTTTAGTCTAATTAAAAAAAGTTTTTAAGAAGAGACATTATAATATTTAAGAGGTGATTTTTTGGTGTCGAGCACATTTAGGTTATAATCCAGGTAAGCTATGGATTTCGTAAACTATCAGAGTTAGCTTATAAAAATTATTTCTTATGCCTTATCGTCGTCACATCAGTTTAATGACCTTACTCCTAGTGATTTCGGCTATCGTGGTGGCGGGAGGCCTGGGGTATTTAAATCATCTAGAGAGAGATATTAGTGCTGCTCGCTTGCTGGTGACAGGTTTAGCGGCGGCCGCTATTTCTAGTTCGTCGGTTAATGACGATTTAACCACAACCCAAGTCACGGTCCGGGAAACCTCAACTGATGAAGAAGAGTCAAACGATCAATGGCTGAGCCCTGAGCTAGGCCGGTTTCTGGATTATGATCCTAGTTTGATGACGGGTGGCAACTACGAGCAGAGAGTCTTATTCTTTTATGCTGCTTGGGATCCGCTGGGCCGAAGTTTGGTTAAAGAACTGACAGTGAATGAAGATCAGATTCCGCCCCATATATTAATTTTGAAAATCGATTTTGACAGCCGACTTAGTTTACGTAAGAAATACGGTGTAGAGTCGGAAAATACTGTAGTTAAAGTCAATCACCAGGGCCAGGTAGTCGGTAAACAGCCGGCAGCTGATTTCGTTAAAAGTCTTCTGTCCTCAGTTGAGGTAGATTCTTAACCCGTTACTAACTAATGAAAATACATCGCTTTATCGAAAAGTTTGAGTTAGTCGGGGATCAGTTATGGGTTAATGACCGGGCTTTACTAAAGCAATGGGGGTTAGTTTTACGGTTTCGCCCCGGACAGATAATTTTATTGATTGATCAGGCAACCAAGCAGGAAGCGGAGGTAGAAATCGTCGAGTTGAACCAAAAAGCGGCCAGATTAAAGGTGCTTCGACTATTACCATTTAAACCCGAGTCAGTCAGAGCCGTAAATTTATACTGTGCCATTTTGAAAAAAGAGAATTTCGAGTGGGTGGTGCAAAAAGCCACGGAAGTTGGAGTAACAGCCATTGTGCCACTTAGAACTGAGCGAACGATTAAACAAGATTTGCGTCTAGACCGGCTAACTAAAATTGCAGTGGAGGCCACCGAACAATCTGGTCGAGTCAGTGTGCCAACTTTAGCCCTACCCCTACCCTTTTCGAAGGCGCTCGCTTTGTCGGTAGCCTCACCGGGATTAACGATGTGTTTTGATATGGGAAGCCTGGATACTAAATGGCCGGTGGTCACTTCCGATCAACCTTACGATTTGTTTATTGGACCGGAAGGGGGCTGGAGTCCAGCTGAGCTTGAATTAATACAGAGTCATAATTTACCAACTTACTCTTTAAGTACTAATGTTTTAAGAGCGGAGACGGCAGCGGTGGTGGCCACCTATTTGGCTGCCAACTAGCAGCGGCCGGACGATTCGGTGTATAATTATAGCTATGAAAGTCGGTGATGTGATGGTAAGAGAGGTGGTAACTATACCAGTGACGGCCACTTATGGTGACGCTGTGAATATTTTACGTGAATCAAAAATTTCCGGTGCACCAGTGGTGGACATTGATCGTCGGGTGGTGGGAATGTTATCGGAAAAAGATTTATTCCGTGTCTTGTATCCGCGTTACAATAGTTACTATGAAGATCCGGCTAACTATTTAGATTTTGAGCATCGGGAAAATAAAATTACGGAGGTTCGATTACATTTGATTAAAGACTTTATTTCTTTAGACGTGGTAGTGGTAGAAGAAACGACTCCAATTATGAAAGCCGGGGCTTTAATGTTGGCCCGTGGCATTCACCGTTTGCCGGTGGTGAGAGGCGGTAGCTTGGTTGGTTTAGTAACCAGACGGCACATTTTTAGACGAGTTTTAGATCAACATCTGCCCGAGGCTAGCTTAGATTAGGTCCATTAAAAAAACCGCCCAAAGGCGGTTTTTTTAATTAGCTCTGTCCAATATTAGGCAGCTAGGGTATCGGGAGCAGCCTCAGGGGTTTCAGCGGGAGCTTCGGGAACAGTCACGTCAGGAGTGACAGGCTGACCATCAGCATCCGTTGGAGTTGACGGATTCATTGCAGGATCCATAGCGTTAGGATCCAAAGTGTTATCATCCATAGTATTTTATCCGTTAAACCAAGTCCCAAAAAATGGAAAGTGGCAGACTAATAATCAGATGTATTGTAACAAAAAAATGAAGGTCTCACAACCTTGGCTAAATTGACTTCTAGTGGCTTAATCGGTAGATTTAGATAGACTTATAATATATCATCATGAATACTTTTAATGATAAAATACTAATTGGTCGTTTGGAGCACATTGATTTGGTCGATTTTAACTTAACGGGGCTGGTAGCCAAAATAGACTCCGGGGCTTATAACGGAACGATTCATGCTACTGATATTAAAGAGGTGGAACATAATGGTCGGCCGGCGGTAGAGTTTTATTTATTAGACGATAGTCATCCGGAATTTCGGCAATTAGTACAGAGATCGTATGAGTTTGAAAAGCGTTACGTTAAAAATTCTAGCGGACAATCTGAACTCAGATTTTTTATACCGTTGGTAGTAAAATTAGGAGGGCAGCAACTCCAGGCTAGAATGAGTTTAAATAACAGACAAGATTTACGTTACCCGGTTTTAGTCGGACGAAAGATTCTTAAAAAGAAGTTTATCGTTGATGTTTCTAAAACATTCACAACCTAAATGTAAACATGAAAATAGCTATTCTCTCCAGACGACCTGATCTGTACTCAACTGACAGGTTACTCCAAGCGGGTCTTGCTCGCGGACATCAGGTGGTCATTATCGATCATACCAAGTGTAACTTGGTGATGGAAAAATCAAAACCAACCATCAGGGTGGCGAGCGACTACTTAGTCGATATTGATATCATTATTCCCCGTATCGGAGCCTCAGTGACTGTCTATGGGGCCGCTGTCATTAGGCACTTTGATTTAATGGGTGTAACTTCACTCTTAACGTCCACTGCCCTAATTCGTTCCAGAGATAAACTCCGTAGTTTGCAGATGTTGTCTAAATCAGGAGTTGGCATTCCTAAATCAGTCTTTGCCCGTCACCCTAAAGCTGATGATGTAAAGTTAATGATTGCAGAAGTAGGCGGAACACCGGTTATTTTAAAATTATTAGAGGGGACGCATGGCACTGGCGTGATTAAAGCCGATTCGGTGTCTTCCGCTAAGTCAGCCGTGGAAGCTTTTTCTGGTATTAAAAAAGATATCATTGTCCAGGAATTTATTGGTGAAGCTAATAGTAAAGATATTCGAGCGTTGGTGGTGGATGGGGAGGTGGTAGGGGCGATGGAACGGGGCGGAGTGGAAGGTGAATTCCGATCCAATTTGCATAAAGGAGGAGTGGCTAAGCCGATTACTTTGGGTGCTAAGGAGCGGGCAGTAGCCATTGAAGCCACTCGTTTGCACGGGTTAACAGTGGCTGGTGTTGATATGGTGATGTCTAACCGGGGACCACTGGTCATCGAAGTCAATTCTTCACCCGGTTTGCAAGGGATTGAAATGGCTACTGGTTTGGATATTGCTGATAAAATAATTGAAGCGGCGGAAATTAAGTACGCCAAGAAAGTTGTAGCTCGAGCTAAAAAGAAGAAGAAAAAAACTAAAAAGGATGATCGAGAATAGTTAGGCGTTTAAACTAGGGTCGGTGGCTGGTCGCCGATAGGCGCTTAAAATTTTCTTTTTTACCTCGCCGGGTTGGGCGGCATTATAAATAATAAATTCTCTTTGTTCGCCGGCGGTTTGAACATGTAGATGGCCATAATCAAGTAGGGTGGCTAAGAAGCCCGGGATTTCGACTGTCACATCTTGAATTCGTTCCAGGCGGAAAGTAGATACTTCGCGATGGAAAATACCTTTCTGTTCAATATCAATAATTTTTTCATTGGTTAGCAACCAGACATCTAAGTAATAATCGGTCCAGGAGACAAAGAAGTAGATCCAAACTAGGGCCAGCCAGGTGCTATAAAAGAAAGCTAAAATGTAAAAGGAGCGACTGTTTAATTCAGTTCCGGCGAAGTTAAAGCAGATGGGAATAATAATTAAAGGCCCGAGGGCTGCTGCTAGAGAAGCTAGACCTTCCAGTAAAAAGATAAACCAATGCTTTCGCACCTCGGCTATGATTTCTTCACCAGTTTCCAGATGGACGGTTTTGTTCATGAACTAAAGTAAACTAAATAAAAAAAGATGGCCATAGTTGCAATTAAGATGGCGATGACCGATAGATAAGTAGCTTCGGTCGCTAAAATTATTTTACTGCGAGTGAGACCATACTCTTGCCAGTGGTATAACAGCACCCAGCTCATTACGGCCGCATAAATTAAGACTACTCCTAAAACGACCGCGAGATGGCCGGCGGTAACGAGAGCGAGAAAAGAGTTGAACTCTTTTAGGATCATAACAAAATTATAACATAGGTGAGTCCGGGCCTCCAATTAATGACTTGAGATCAAGCCGGGGGTATTGTATAGTTAATCCAATTTAAGATTATTTAATTTGGTCTAGGCAAGAGACCGACTATGTATTTATGACACGTAAAAAAATACTCATTTTCATTGTTATTATGATTGGGGTGGTTGTGTGGGCAATGACCACTCTTAAAGTGAGTGATGAATTGAGTGTGGAACAAGTGGTTTATGTGAGAGATATTTACCAAGCTGGCGGCCGCTTTCACGTTGTTTTAGATCAAGTAGAGGGCCAAGGGAGTGTGGTGGTTGAAGTTAGTCCTTTGGCTGGGGTTCAGGAATTTTACCTATCGAGCCGCACAGACTTGATTTTAGGGCAAGGGGGCAAGGACCAGTTTAGTTTGTCACCGAGAAAACTTCATTCCAAGTTTAAAAGCCTTGATCAGGGAGAGACTTTGTACCGGTTACCATTTGTAGCTGTCACCAGGGGCGGGTATTTGGTTAGTCTGACGGAAATTTATGATCCGCTATTAAACTAATATGCTTCGCTATATCTGGTTTAGTTTAGGACTCACCTTAATTGCCATCATCGTTCTTGGTACGTATTCTTATCGAACCTTGGTGGACACCCGAACTGATATAGCTGAACCAAAAAATTTTCTGGAGTCGGTTTTACCGGAAGATCGAGAGCTGGAGGTGGTACGACCTGAAGCTAGCGTCAGTTTGAGTCAATTAAAAAATAATATTCTAACACCTCTCTCGGAACTAAAAAGTTTAATTATTACCCCGCCACCCCTAAATTTGTTATCGGCGGCCGGGGTCTTGGATTCAACCTTTACTTTATCTCGAGCCGGAGTGATTGCTTGGACCAATGTGGCCAGAATTGATAAGAACTTGCCGCCCCTACAGGAGAATTCCAAACTCAATGAGATAGCCCGTCTCAGATTGGAGGATATGTTTAATAAGCAGTACTTTGCTCACGCTTCGCCCAGTGGCTTGGGGGTAAGTGATGTGGCTGGTCAGATTGACTACAAATTTATTGTAATTGGAGAAAACTTAGCTCTAGGAACTTTTAATAATGACCAAGCGGTAGTGAAAGCTTGGCTAGATAGTCCAGCTCATCAAGCCAATATTGAAGCCAAGCGCTATACCGATATTGGGGTAGCGGTTCAAGAAGGAGTTTTCGAAGGCCGGCGAGCTCGACTAGCGGTGCAAGTTTTCGGTACCCCGTTTGATCTTTGTCCGGAACCTAATCAAGCCTTGAAGGCTCAGATTTTCAAAAATAAAGCTCGTTTGGATAGTTTAGAGCGTCAACTAACTGACTTAAAACTAATAGTTGAGGGTGAAACGGTAACAGTCGTAGAAGAATTCAAGCAGATTAGACAGTTTAATACTTATGCTTCTGAATTCAATAATCTATTGCAAATTACTCAAGCTTCGATTGTGGAGTATAATAATCAAGTGGTTAGCTTTAATCGTTGCGCCGGTCTCTAATCTGTTATGACTTTAAGCACTCACGCCCTCACTGGGGCCATTATTGTGTCGCTGTTGCCTAATGAGCCGGTAGTCGGCTTAACAGTCGCTTTTCTTAGTCATTTTGTTTTAGATATGATACCGCATCGGGATTATGAACTTTTATCTTTAAATCAGGAAGCAGCGAAGCGGGGAGTGGTGGAAATGGCTTGGGGCCGAGCTTTCATTTGGGATTTGGGGCGGATTGGGGGAGATGCCCTCCTTGGGTTGGTTCTGGCGGTCGGTCTCGGTTTCTTTCTTGATGGTCAGTGGCCGCTACTTTTATTGGGGGGAGCACTCGCGGGGATGTTGCCGGATTTTTTGCAATTTTGGCACGGCCTCTCCCGTTGGAGAATTTTAGATGGGTTACAGAGATTTCATGCCACTATTCACACCAAGATCAGGTTAAAAAATAATTTATTTTTAGGGGTGATTTCTCAGGTGGGGTTAGTAATTTTGTTATGGATGACCCGGCTATGGCTCTCTTAGATAAAAGGTAGGGTCAGGCTCTATTAAGTCTTTAGCTAGTCTGGTTGCTATTGGGTAGTTTGGTTACTAAAATTAAATGAAGGGAAACTATTAAAGTTTTAGTGGGGAAGTTTTTTAATCAAATTTTAAAAATGGATATTTTAGAGGTTTTTATTTTGAGTCTGGTTGAAGGTTTGACCGAGTTTCTACCGATATCGTCGACTGGTCATTTGATGGCGGCGGCAGAATTGCTTGACATTGCACTGTCTGATTTTTTATCCAGTTTTTTGATTTTTATTCAGTTGGGAGCTATTTTAGCAGTAGTGGTTTTATACGTTAAGCGCTTGAGGACAGATGTCGTTTTACTTAAAAAAATTGCGGCCGCTTGGCTACCGACGGCCTTGATTGGCTTTGCTTTATATTCGATTATCAAAGAGGTTTTACTGACCAATTTATCGGTGGTGGCCTGGTCGCTCGGGCTAGGGGGCGCTGGGTTGATTATTTTTGAGCGCTGGTTGGGCCGGCATCCAGAGCGGATGAACCGTTTTGATTTAGAGACTTTATCTTATCGTCAAGCGGTCATTATTGGGTGTTACCAAGCCCTGGCGATTGTGCCAGGGGTGTCACGTTCGGGGGCGACGATTATCGGGGGCTTGGCCCTAGGCTTGTCCCGTTCCGCTATTGTGGAATTTTCGTTTTTACTAGCCATCCCCACGATGGTGGCCGCTGTTGGTTACGACTTGTGGCAGAGCGGCTTGGCTTTTAATGCGGTTGAATGGCAAGCGATGGCTTTGGGTTTTGCTTTATCTTTTATTTTCTCACTAGTAGCTATTAAATGGTTACTGGCTTTTGTTCAAAAGCACGATTTTAGCTGGTTTGGAGTTTACCGGATAGTGGTGGCTGTTTTTATCTATCTGGTGATTATAAGTTAAAAGAAAACGCACCTTAGGAGATAAGGCGCGTTCATAAAAAGTTCACATTTAGGGCCTCTAGTTGTAGTAGAGGATCCGGTGTCCAGGTAGCAATGGGTTCGTGTAGGGTCGAACCAAAATCCGCCCTTGGAGCAAGTAGGCCACCTCAAAAGCCGGACTGACAGTCCTGGGGAGATAGTAGGGGGAGTTTGGGTTGAAAAAATCCCGTGGTGCGAACCCTAAAAGGGGTAATGTTCCCAGGCGATACCTCCCACTCAGGCTGGTCACAAATTTTTGGACCGCCGGTAGGGTAGTCGGCCGCAAGATTTTCACCTCCAAGATGAACTCGGGGATCACTTCGAGCTCGAGTGCTCCTCGAGCCCACTTGTTGGCTGGCGGTGCTTGCCACCAGTTGTCCAAGGTTAGCCGCTTAGCTGGCTGTACCGATACTACGGAGACATGCTCGTCGTGGTTTGGCGGCATAGTCACCGCTTGGTCGTGGTCGGAAACGGTTAATCCACCCATTGTCTTTTTCCTTAAGATCTTAAGTGCCATCCGTTGGCTCTTACCAGCCAGTATTATAGCCATATTTTGTGGATAGTAGCAAGAAAGTAAGCTCAACTGTAAGATTATACTTAGCAGATGCGTCTTAACTTTGGTCATGTTAAAATGTTAAAAACAAATTGGAAATTGAAGTTGGCCGACCAATTTTCAGAATTTAAGATTATTAATTTATTACGTTTTTGTTATGGATACTCAAGTAAAAAATATTTTAGGGATAGTGGTTATAGCGGCGCTAGTAGTCTTTACTTTTTCAACTCTGGTTTACACGCGGGCTTATTCCAAATCGGTTAATCCAGCAGCCACACGCAGTTTTAGTGTCAGTGCGGAAGGGGAAGTATTAGCGGCGCCTGATATTGCGGAGTTTTCTTTTAGTGTGATTACTCAAGGGGGAACTGACTTGTCGGCTCTGCAGATCAGTAATACGGAAAAAGTCAATCGAGCTATTACTTTTGTGAAAAACCAAGGGATAGCCGAAAAAGACATCCAGACGTCTGATTATAGTGCTAATCCTCGCTACCAATACTTTAACTGTAATGGGGGACAAGCTTGTCCACCTCCAGAAATTATTGGTTATGAAATTAGTCAGACAGTGCGGGTAAAGGTGCGCGATTTTGCTAAGGTGGGACCTATCTTAAGTGGGGTGGTAGCTAATGGGGCCAATTCCGTGTCTGGTTTGGTCTTTCGCATAGAAGATCCAACTATGGTTCAAAATGAAGCTCGGAAAGAAGCGATTGCTAAAGCTAAAGATCAGGCTAAGGAAGTGGCAGACGCTGGCGGTTTTCGCTTAGGTAAACTGTTGTCGATCGAGGAAGCGGTTAATGGTTACCCACCGGTAATGCCTTTAGCCTACGGCCGAGGTGGGGCTGATATGGCTCAAGCTGAGAAAGCGGTAGCTTCGATTCAACCGGGTTCGAACCAAGTAACTATTCAGGTAGTTTTACATTACGAGATCAAGTAGAATTCCAAAAACAAGTGGTCTAAAAACAGTCGCGTTAAGCGGCTGTTTTTTTGATAAATAGGCGCACCTGTGGTAGATTGTCAAAGTTAAATTACCTCTAACTTAATAACGGGGATGAATAAGAAAAAAACTAAAATCGTAGCAACCATCGGGCCCGCCAGTGAAAGCGAGGCTGTTCTAACGAAACTGGTGCAGGTGGGTATGAATGTCATCCGACTGAATTTTTCTCATGGCTCTTACGAGGAACATGGCGCTCGTATTGAAGCTATTCGCCGAGTGTCTAAAAAACTGGACCAACCGATCGCGGTTTTACTGGATTTGCCAGGCCCGAAAATTAGAATTGGTGAATTCTACCAGGAGCGGGTCAAACTCGTGGCCGGGCAACCATTTGTTTTGTCGACTACTAAGCGGGTGGGGGATGAAACGGGCGTCTATATTAATTATGCCAAGTTACCTCAAGAGGTGGCTGTCGGCTCGGTTATTTTCTTGGACGATGGTAAAAAGAAGTTGGTAGTAGAGAAAGTCAAAGGCACTGAAATTTATTGTCAGATTGTGGTCGGAGGCGAAACTAAAGGTCGTCGCGGGGTGAATGTGCCGGGGGCCTACTTGTCTATTAGCTCACTGACGCCGACGGATAAAAAGCATGTTGCTTATGGGGTTAAACAAGGAGTAGATTTTATGGCTTTATCTTTTGTGCGGCGTCGTGAGGATATCGATGAACTACGGACTTTGTTAAATAAAAGTAAAGCAGATATTAAAATTATTGCTAAAATCGAGACAGCTGAGGCGATTGAAAATATTGATGAAATTATTGCGGCGACCGACGGCGTGATGGTGGCCCGCGGTGATCTGGCGGTTGAAGTGCCAAAAGAGGAGGTGCCGATTTTGCAAAAGATGATTATTAAAAAATGTAATAAGGTGGGCAAGCCGGTTATTACCGCGACGCAAATGCTGGAGTCGATGATCGGTAGTCCTGTCCCGACCCGGGCCGAGGTGAATGATGTGGCCAATGCTATTTTTGATGGGACGGACGCGGTGATGCTGTCGGAGGAAACCACTTTAGGGATTGATCCGGTCAATGTGGTGGAAACGATGCGCAATATTGCCCTTAAAACTGAGCAGTATATTAATTATGAAAGCATCTTAAAGGGTGAACACTTGGCCGGTAAGGATATTACCGACGCTATTAGCTTTTCGGCTTTAAACGTGGCTCATGAAGTGGTGGCGCAGGCAATTGTAGCCTTATCTACTTCGGGCTATACCGCTCGGATGGTGTCGCGGTATAAGCCATCTTGTGCGGTGGTAGTGATTACGCCGGATGTGAAAACTTTTAACCGCTTATCTTTATCTTTTGGTTGTGATCCAATTTTATTGCCACATCGTTTTGCGACCTTTGGTGACTCGGTTAAAGAGGCTAAAGAAATTTTAAAAAAGAAAAAACTGGTTAAGCCGGGAGATAGATTTGTTTTAGTCGGCGGGTTGACCTTGGGGAAAAGCGGTACCACTAATACGGTGTCGGTTCAGCAAGTTTAAATCCAAGTGGCTATGTACGTCAGAGTTAAAGTTAAAACCAAAAGCCGGCAGGAGCAGGTGACTCTTATTGCTCCCAACCGCTTAAGTATTGCTGTTAAGGAGCCGGCGCAGTTTCATTTAGCCAACCGGCGGGTAGTGGAGCTGGTGGCGGCCTACTACAGGGTGGCCCCGGCGGCGGTGCGGATAATTAGTGGCCATCATAGCCCCACTAAACTGCTGTCCCTACCGGATTAGAGACGGGCTTGGGTGGGTTGTTTCCTATGATATAATAGGGGAAGAATTATTCTTTAAATTCTTTTTCGCTTATGAAAATAAATATCAAAACCACCGGGGTAAAATTGACTCCCGCCCTCGAGCAGTATTTGTCGCATAAACTATCGAAGATCAAAAATCAAATCGATGAGTCGGCCGGGGAAGCGATAGCGGGGGTAGAAATCGGCAAGACGACCGAACATCACCGCCGGGGGGAGTTGTTTAAAGCGGAGCTAACTTTGGATATCCCGGGGCAGGCTCTTAGTCGCTCGGTGGCGGTGGAATATGACTTGTATACGGCGATTGATGCGATGAAGGCAGAAATCTTAAGTCAAATTAAAACCAAAAAAGGCAAAGAAATTACTTTATTTAGAAAAGGGGCGCGTCAAATGAAAAATATATTACGAGGCTGGCGGTAAAATTATATTAACTTATAGAACTTTATTATGAATCAGAATTTAGTGTGGGGAATTTTAGTGGTAGCGCTGGTAGGCGGTTTGGTAGCGGTGGGAGTTTTAAACAATAACAGTAATAAAAATATAACTATGGATGAGGAGACTAAAGAAATGGTTAGTGAGGCTTTGAACAATCCGGTGGTGACAGTGGTAACCAATCAGGGTACCTTTGAACTGGAGCTTTTTAAGCGGGAAATGCCGATCACGGCCGGTAACTTTTTAAAATTAGTCGAAGAGGGTTTTTACGATGGGACGCGTTTTCACCGAGTGATCCCAGGTTTTATGGTTCAAGGCGGAGACCCACTAACTAAGGAACAGCCGGCTAATACCGCCATTCATGGCACTGGGGGGCCGGGCTATATGATTGAGGATGAGTTTGTGGTGGGGGATAAATTATCCAACAGGCGGGGGAGTATCTCGATGGCGAATTCCGGCCGGCCCAACTCGGGGGGGAGCCAGTTCTTTATCAACGTGGCCGACAATACCTTTTTAGATTTTGATCAGCCACCTCTAGAGAGTAAACACCCGGTGTTTGGGCAAGTGGTAAGTGGAATGGAAGTGGTAGATAAAATTGTGAGTGTACCCACGGTTCCCGGTGACCAGCCGGTGGAGCCGGTGATTATCGAAAAGATGACGGTTAAATAGGATTAGGGTCCTATCTAGACAAGTCTTGACTTTTGAGTAAAACTGATATATAATAATAGATAGAAAGGAGGGTGGGTAAATGTCTGAATTGGTTTTAGTGCGAAAAGTCGATATTGACACCCTGGCAACTATTAGGACCCCGGGATATGGCTATGATGGCCAGTGGGCGAAGATTAAAATACTTCTGGTTCCCGCTGGTGACAATATCCCTAACAACATTTTGCAAGCCCTTGTAGGACTTTCGGTTGAGACCTGTTTCACACAGACGGAGATTATCGAAATGTGTGGAGCCGGGTTGGCGGAGATTGTTCCCCCGAAAACCCGATTAGCATATGTGCCAGTGGTCGCCGGGGTATTGACTCAGGCTGGCAAAAGTGAGGAAGCAAAACTCTTAAGGGAGATTGCTACTAATTTCAGTGATATGGTAGCATTCCCAGAGGGTTGTTTCGAAGTCGTTTAGTGTCTTTTACCTATTGAAGGTCGTCCAATTTCGGTTGGGCGACCTCTTTGTTTATAAAGATTAGATTTTCTTTTTTGACTGCCTACTGAGAATAAATTTTTGCGAAGGGTTGATAGGTTTGTCTTTTCTATGAGTACAGCCCATCCAGCAACAAGGACGGCGCTTGCCTTCAGCGAGTTCCTCTACCGCTCTGTCGAGATGGTGTTTTCTGGTGGTGGGGGTTTTAACGGAGATAATCCAACAAATCCATTCATTACGGGCCAAGGGAGTGATATCTTCCCAAGTGATGAGAGCCTTACTGGCAGAGGTAAGGGCTGTTCGTAGGTCCGCTGGTAAGGGGTGGGCTGTCCCGCCGGCTATGCTTTTTTTAGTCATATCGCTATTTTATCACATTAGAAAAACATAGGTTTTTTTCTGTTGGTTAAGCGAAAGATGGGAGAGTAAAGGGAAAACTACCCCTGACGATAATAGACCTTTTGGGGAAAATTTTGTATGATTTTTGTATGAAAATATTTTTAGTGTGTAGTAAACATGTTTATGATAAAGTTTTGCCCGTAAAGATTGAATTGGAAAAAATGGGTCATTTAGTCACTCTGCCTAATAGTTTTGACAATCCTTTGGCTGAAGAAGAATATAAAAAAAAGTCGGCAGAGGATCATAAAAAATTTAAAGCGGAAATGTTTCGTCTGCAAGAGGAAAAAGTAAAAGAAAATGACGCCCTCGTGGTCTTAAATTTTGATAAATATGGGGAACCCAATTATATTGGAGGCTCGACTTTTCTGGAAATGTTTAAGGCCTATGAACTGGGTAAGAAAATTTTTCTATACAATGCCGTACCAAACAGTTTTTTAAAAGATGAGATCGAAGGTATGGACCCGATTCTTATCGACGGAGATTTGTCTTTAGTTGGTTAACAAATTGATGTGGGTATGGTAGGAATAAGGTAGATAAAACCAAGTGGGAAAGGAGAAACGAGGTGTATAGTCTACCTAGACCAAAGCGGATATGTACGACCCCAACTGTGACTGTGTGTGCAAGCTTCAATCGATTTATAAAAGAAACAAGAGGAGCGATTGAGGAGCTTCAGGATGAAGGGGCTCGGGTCCTTTCACCCCAAAAACCACAGTCGCACAGTGTGCTGGAGGGAGAGTTTTTACTGTTAGTGGGAGATATGCAGTTTCCTTATACTTCAGTTAGGCAAGTGGAGGATCGCCATCTGTCTTGTATCAAACATTCGGACTTTGTGTGGCTGGTGTGTCCAGGTGGTTATGTCGGCATATCGGTGGCTATGGAGCTAGGCTTCGCCTTGGGTTGGGGGATACCGATTTACTCCCTCTATCAGCCAATACTAGAAGATAAGATTTTGGAGACGGTTTGCCTAGTACCGAACATTAAACAAGCTGTGCTTAACCATTCAACTCCGTACATCTAGGTCGCAGTGGCTATTTTCCATTGCGACCTTTTTATTTATAATTTTGAAGTTGTCTATAAGTGATGGTCAGTTAAATAGTTACTAAAAAACCAGAGCTAGGCTCTGGTTTTTTAGTGGTTAGATGATCTCATTTTTTATCGAACGGTTACTTGATCATTAATCATTTGGCCATCGGCAAAGCTGTCGATTATCATTACTCCACTATGAGTAGCAATATTGTTGGCGTCGGCGAAAGCTTCAGCTGAAGTATCGCTGTTTACGTGAACTACTTGACCCGAGGAGTTGACATAGAGGTAGCCAGACAATGCGCCGCCGGTGGCGGGTGCGGTCGGTGCGTTATAACTATAGTTAGTATTATCAATCAGCATAACTCCACTGTGCATTCCAATGTTTGGAGCTGTGGCAATGGCCCCGGCCGAGGTGTTGGCGGTGACATTTAACACAGTGCCTGAGGTGTTGACATAGGCGTAGGTGGCTGCTTGTGATAGGTGAGGTAGACCCAAGGTTAGTACGCCAATGATAGCTAGGCCTAAACTAAGCCCGATAAATGAGTTAAAACGTACCAATGAACTTTGAAATATTTTTTTCATATTATTTTTTTGTTAGTTGTTAATAAGTGACAGACGTATTAGTCGAATAAGTTTGGTTTCTAAGCCAAAGCAAGAATTGAAAAAAGTTTAACATTACGAGGCTATAGAGTCCTCGTAATCGACCATGTTGAGCTGATTGTTCAACCCAAGAACTATTCTAATAAGACGACTGCTTCAGTAGGTAGTATAAACAAAAAATTGACAAAAATCAATGTATATTATGTTATGACACATATTGACGCCGAAGGCTAATTATGGTCGAGTTGAAGATGAAGCTATAAAAAATTTAATTTTTTGTGTCTAGCGGTCACTAAATTCCTCCCAACTCATTTCTTTTTTACCCTCTGGTAGGACTCGGTCAATAATTAGTTGACCCGCTTCTAAATGGGCCTGTTTGATAATGACTCGTTGGCGCTTGCCGTTTTTATCGACAAAAAAATAAGTGCCGGGCCAGTCGACGTAAGCGCGAATCTGACGATAATTTAGAAGTGGGTCATCGCTTAAATTAAGTTCGCCCTCAGCTTTAGTAATTTTTTTGGTGTAGGTGGCCGCTGGATGATCTTGAGCCACCGGCTTAAGCCTGCCCTCTAGATACCGAGGTACGACTTCAGCTAGGAGTTGGGCGCCCGCTTCGGCGGCTTCGCGGCGTAGGGTAAAATAATCTTGATTAGTTAGAGGAATTTTAGTTTGGTCTAGAATGGGGCCGTGGTCCATATTCTCGTCTATTTCCATAATAGTCACACCGGTTTCGCTATCGCCAGCTAAAATAGCTGATTCAAGGGGGGTGGCTCCGCGATAACGCGGTAAGAGAGAGGGGTGAATATTTAAAACGCGTCGCTGGAAAAAATCTAAAATCTTAGTCGGAATCAGCTGGCCATAGGAAGCCACCACCGCCAAATCGTACTTAGTGTCTAGGGTATTTAAATCCAGGTCTTTTAAATTGGCCGGTTGAAGGACGGGGAGTTCGTGCTCGGTCGCCCAGACTTTTACTGGCGGAGGGGTCAGTATTAGCTTCCGGCCGGCCGGCCTGTCGGGGACGGTGATAATTAAAGTGGGGCGGACACCCGCTTGGTCCAAATAGTCCAAGACTAAACAGGCAAACTGATCGGTGCCCATGAAAACAAAATTATATTTTTGGTTCATCGGGAAAATGGTTTTTTAAGTCGGTGGCATGATCACTAAATAATATGCCATTTAAGTGGTCGGTCTCATGCTGAAAAATCTGAGCCATCAGACCGGTGCCACTCCAGGTAAAGCGGCGGCCTGTTTCGTCTAAGGCGGTGACGGTGGCTTTGGGGGCTCGCTTGGTTTTGCCATAAGAGCCAGGCACCGAGAGACAACCTTCGTCTAAAATTACTTTGGTTTTAGCTAGACGAGTAATTTCCGGATTAATGAAAACAATGTCTTTAGTATCATTATCATCGAAGAGGCGATGAGAGACGATGAAAATCCGTAGCGGTAGGCCAATTTGGGGGGCCGCTAGTGCCACGCCATCGTCGCAGGCCAGTAAAGCCACTGACATTTTTTTTAGGATATCATTCAGTTCGGCAGTCCCGATGGTTTTTGGGTCCACCACTTTAGCTATTTGGCGCAGGGCTGGATGATTAATTTTTACAATCGCTGTCATAACAATACTATAACACAAAAATTAAATAATGTCTGCCGGATCAATTTCAACAATAAAAGCGGTGGGCAAGGCGCGTAAGACCTCTTGGAGGTTGCGGTCAGGCCACTTAAGGCGAGGGAGCTTGATTAAACAGTGAGCAGTGTACTTACCTCGAGTAGTGGCATTAAAAGCGGGAAAGACAATGGGTTGGTAGCTTTCCAAGAGTCGAGCCAAGCGGTTCATATCTTTTTCTACTTGGAGCTGGGATCCAGTCCGGGTTATTTTTAACAAAATAGAAAAAGGTGGGTAAGCAGCCAGCTCCCGATTTTTTATTTCTTCTCGATAAAAACCTAAGATGTTGGCTTTGGCTACTTCGGCAAACAAATTGTCATCAGCTAAGCGAGTCTGGATGATCATTTGGTTACCGGTTAACTCTTTAGTCGAGAGGAGTAAGCGTAAAACTTTTTCACGCATTCTAAAGCCGGGTAAGGAAAAAAAGCTATCGAGAGAGACTACAATGGTGTGGGGTATTTTCTCGGTCAAATAATTTAAGGCCATCTCAGTGCCGATAAGGATACTGCCCGGGGTTTGATAAAAAGCCGCTATACTTTTGATCGCTTTGGCTGGGGTGGGGGTATGATCACTGTCGATAATAGAGACTGAGGCGTTTCCCGCTACCCCTTCAATGGCTTGCGCCACTGTTTCGGTGCCGATCCCGAGTGGGGCCAAACGCCAGCCCGAGCAGTTGACGCAGCGATCCATATTTTCAAGTCTGGCTTGGCAGGAGTGGCAAATAAAACTTCTTTGCCTTTTACTATCTTCGTGTAAGACCAGTGGGGTGTTACAGGTTGGGCAACGAGCAATAAAGTTGCAGTCATTGCAAACAGTTAGGGGAGCCAGGCCCCTCCGACCGACCAGCATAAAAACTGATTGCCGGCGATGTAAGGCGAAAGACAATAAATCTAGCGCTGATTTATCTAATAGTTTAAATTCTCGCTCCGGATCTAAATCAGGAGTGGCTTTTTTAAGATCGAGCACTTCCGTCGGGACCTCGGCGTAGGGTCGGTACTTAATCGGGGCGGCCGGGTTGATTTGCCGGTCTTCGACTCGGTAAATCGTATCGACTCTAAGAGCGGTATCACCGAAAATAAGTTTAGCGCTTCCGGCTGTCGCGTAAAACTCAGCCAAAGTGCGCGGGTCGATATAAGGTCGAGCCATAGGTCGGTACCAGTCACTGGCTTCTTTCTCGATAATAATGGTTTTGATATTCCTTTTTGGAAGTGAGAGAAACAAGGGGGTGGCAATGATCAAGATCGGGTGATCGTCGACCAGAGCTTGGTGCCAGATTTTAATTATCTCGGCCGACGGTAATTTGTTGTGTAGAACCAAGGTGTATTGTTCAATACCACGGGCCAGCTCCGGGTAAAACTTTTCGGCCTCCAGGGCGGTTGGGACTAAGACTAAAAGAGACTCTTTTTGGGCAAAAGATTCTCGCGTTAAACTGCGGTAAAAACTGATGCGCTCATCCAAATTATCTTGCAGGGCCTGTTTCTCTATCAGTTTAAGATTAGGGGCGGCTGACTTTAGCTGATTAGGGGAAGGAGTTGCTGGCGCCGGCCAAGTGGTATCAAGCAGGGCGTCTAAAATGACTTTGGGGGTGGCAAATTTGATGGCTTGGCCTAAGGGGATAGTGTAAAAATCAGCCGCCGCCTTAGCTCCGGCTGTAAAAGCGGGCGTAAATAAGGCCGGATGCACCAGCCGACTGATCTTTTTTAAAGAAAAATCTGATGTTTTTAGCTTGGCCTTCGCCTCACTCGCGGTTTCAACAGCGGTGACTAGGGCCAAAGTTTCCTTTTTGCGGATAGGCACCAAAACCAAAGCTCCAGGTTGAACTGAGGCCTTACTAAAGTAGGTTAATTCCTCACTGGGGAGGCCTTTATCGATAGGGGTAACGGTAACAATTTGCATAATAAGATGATAATTTTCAGTATACCGAAAAAAAGTAACTTATCCACTACTTCCTCTTTATTTTTCAAGCCAAAAGTGTTCCGTTCCACTCCACTATAAAGTATAATATTAAAGACTTTATATAAGTTAAACACTATGGAGTTTTGCTCAACCGACCCAAAGACTGATTCTAACAATCAAAGCCCCCCTTCAACGGTTAATATTCAAGGACTTGATGAAATTCAGGTGCCTTTGTCTACCCCGATCAAGAGTGGTTTTGTCGGAAATACCACTCTCTCTAAGCGGTCAGAGCTTAGCTTAATAGTGCCTTTGGCGGGGTTTGTTCTGGCTTTGGTTCTATTGACAGCCAGTGAAGATATAGTAAATAAACTTGCCCGCCTTCGCTACCTTGGCCTTAGTTGGGAACAAGTGGTGTTCGAGCAATTAGCCCGTGGTCGGGTTGAGGTGGGGAGCAAAATTGATTTACTGATAGGCCGCGTTCCCACTATTAATTTACCCAATCTGACGGCCACTCTAACTTATCCGGTGGTTTGGTCATTTGACCATTGGCAGCAAGGGGTAGTTTTTGGTCGGATGGCTCTAAACCACCGCATACAAAGTTTAATAGTTAAAATGGAAGAAATTGATCAAGCGGCCGCTCTTAGTCTTTCGAGCGGGATTGACAGCCTTGATAATTTTTCTAATTACCGCGATCTTGGTCTCGAATCCATAAATAATTATTTCAGTTCTTTGACCGCTTTTGTTGATGGTAAATTAAGACAGGTAGAAAGTTCAGTGGCCGATCTAAAGTTGTCAGTTCAAGGAAAGACAGCTCTGGTAGCTTCTAGCCTGAACTCTTTTTCGGGTAACGGTAAGGAATGGATCCTGGCTGACCGAGGCTTCACCCAGAGCCTGGAGGCTAGTTTCGCTAGTAGTTTATATATGATTAATGAGATTGATAAAGCCCTTTTGGCCTCGGCGGGGTATAGTGTGGACCAAACTAGCTTGTGGGGGCAGGTGGCCCTCGCTGATTTAAAAGATTTATGGTTTGACATACCAACTCGTGTTTACGAAGTACTAGCTAGCTTTGCTGGGGCTGGTAAAGATAGGGTTGGGCAAGCTATTAGTAACTGGACTCGATTTTTAGGCTTTGGATCAGACGATTTAGAGAACAAGTCAACTTCGACTGTTCCTACTAATTTACCTCGGTTGTCACCTATCACTAAAGAAGAGATGCGTCAGCAACTGTTGGATGATTTAGAAATGCAGTTTGCTGGTACTATAGCTGAGTTACGTCAGGGGTCATCACCTCAAGTGTTAAAGCCAGCTAGTTCCGGCCAAGAAGGGTTAGTAGTAGTGCCCGCTGGTCTGGCTGGTGAGGACCTAGAAGATATCAGGGTAAAACTAGAAGCAATGTTTTCTGACCCGGTCGAGGTGAGTTTTGAGGCTGACGGTCGGGCTGGAATTATTACGCCTCAGTTTAAAAACGCCACCGATCAAGATTACCTATTTTTACTTACCCCCATTCGTGATGCTTCAGGTAACTAGGTTTAAATCTCTTCTGGTTTTGACTCTGGTGGCCGCTTTTCTGATGGCCGCTGAATCGCTCCAAGCAGAGAGTGTAGCCCCCTTCTTTGGGGTGAGTCCGACCAAGGTTGAGATGATGATCAAGCCGGGGGCTAGGGCGGCTCGGGAGATCCATATTTTAAATCAATTAGGTGGACCGGCTCGATTTACCTTATCCACGGCCGATTATACTGCCGATGCCGACACTGGCGGAGTCGACATACTAGATGGGGAGGCCGGTTTCTATTCTCTGCGTCGTTATTTTAATTTATCAGACTATGAGTTTACCCTTGACCAGGGAGAGACTAAAACAGTCTCCGTGGCCGTCTCTTTACCGACAGCCGCTTCGGTGGCCGGCAGTTTACACGGAGTGGTGTTGGTCTCTGGTGAGAGGCTGGATCGGGGCCAAGCGGCGGCTAAGCTAGCCTCACAAGCTGGGATTTTATTTTTCATCCAAGTGGAAGGGCGGGCTCAAGTGGAAGGTCGGTTGACTAATCTGGCGGTCGCGGGCGGCCGTTGGCACTTAAATCCTGATCGTCGACCGACCGTGAATATTTCCTATCACAATACGGGCAACACTTATTTAAACCCTTACGGACTTTTGACGGTAAAAAATATGATTAGTCAAAAAAAGATGTTTTTATCGGTGGAGCCGTGGTTTGTTTTACCCCATTCTGAGCGAACTAAATCGATAGAGTTGACTCGCCAGTTGGGAAGCGGATTATACCAGGTGCAAGTTGAACAAAATCGTGGCTACGACGATATCATTGATACTGACACTACTTGGCTCGTGATTATCTCGCCCTGGCTTTTGGTTTTAGGACTATTGCTCGGGTTGCTCCTGACAGTCTATCTACTTAAAAAACATATGTTAAAATTAATTTAAGATGAGATATAACTTATTTTTAATTGTAGGATTAATCGTTGGTTTTTTGGTGGCAGGTAATTTAGCCGAGGCTTACGTAGCTAGTAGTGATAATTATGCTTTAGAAAAAGACAGTCTAAATATCGGCGGTGGAGAACTTACCTCTGACTCCTACGGTTTAGGTAGTACTGTGGGTGAGGTGGGAACGGGGGATTTAAGCAGTGACAGCTATGATTTGCGAGCCGGTTACCGGGCTATGGAAAGTGATGTGGAAGTTTTTTTAACGGTGAGCTCACCTGATGATGTTGGCTTAAGTAGTATCTCTGAAGGGGGCGGCTCAAGTAGTGGGGAGGCGAGTTGGACCGTGGCGACTAATAACTCCGCCGGCTATCGTTTATCCGTGAAAGCTAGCACCAATCCTACCTTGAAAAATAGTACCAGTGGAAGTTTTTCGGATTATGCCCCCGGCGTCGACCCTAGTTATGACTGGGCGGTAGCTGAAGACACGGCGGCTTTTGGGTTTGCGGTCACCGGTGACGATGTGACTGATCGGTTTAAAAATAATGGTAGCAGTTGTGGGTCAGGCTCCGCTAATTTCAACTATTGCTGGACTGGATTTTCTACCAGCAATCAAACTATAGCTGAGGGGACGACGGCTAATAACCCGGCTGGCGCGGCCACTACCCTTAAATTGCAGGCGGAAGTTGGCCCGGACGCTGTCTTGGGGGCCGGGAGTTACGAAGCGACTCTAACTGTTACAGCCATTACCTTGTAGACCAGTGCTTTGATCATGCAAAATTTTTTTTTACATCTGGGTAAGTCGACAAAGCTAGGGTTAATAGTTTTATTATTTTTTAATCCAGCCACCATTGTCATTGCTCAAACTACTGACGGGGTGAATGTTAATATCTCAGTTACCGAAAGTGGTTCTGGGCCGTCGCGTGGCTGTAAGGACCCCGATGCTAAAAATTATGATCCGGATGCTGACTTAAACGATCAAACTTTGTGTATTTACTGGGTGCCAGGTTGTACTGATCCGGTGGCTGATAATTATGATCCGGCTGCTGATCAAGATGATGGTTCTTGTTTTCTTTTACCTAATGTTAGCGACTTTACAGCTAGCTATAGTCAAGATGATGAACAAATAAGATTGTCGTGGGAAAATCCCGATTACCCTGGTTTGGTGGGAGTTAAAATCATCAGGCAAATTGGTCGTTTGCCAGCTAATCCTGATGACGGGCTAGTGGTTTACATTGGGGCGGCTGAAGATTCAGTTGATGCCAATATTGAATTTGACTCCACTTATTTTTATATGATTTTTGCCGAGTATGAGGGAGATCGGTATTCCTCTGGAGCTTTAGCTTTTACGGTGGTGCCGGGGGCAACTGGTAATGATGACGATGGTGAGGAAGATGGGGATGACGGCGATAGCGATGAAGATGGAGGTGACGGGTCTGGTCCGGCTGATCCCTTTGCGGATTTTCCTCAAGTAGCAAGTTCTGATCCGCGGATTATAGCGCTTTCACTGGGAGATTTTTTAGTGACTCAAGTGGGAGAGCCGGTACAATATTTTGATCAAGGTCGAACTGTTTATATTAAGGCTGAAAAAGCTACTACCATTTCTTTATCTTACGCGAAAGTACCAGAGGTTTTAAAAACTATTGGGGTAACTATGTTTGACCCGACCGACCCTAATAAAAGTTTTTCCTTTTTACTTCGTTTAAATCAGCAACAAACTTTTTATACTGCTAGTATCGGTCCTTTAAATCAACCTGGAATCTATCGGACCAAAGTATACGTTTTAAATTTTTCAGACCAGACTCTAAAAAACATTGAAGGTCACCTAATCGCTTTGGCTGTCGGTGTACCCATTACGGCTGGTATGACCAGAGACATCGCCAAAGAACTAGCTATTACAACTGGGTTGCTGGCTTTAGGGGTTCAGACTGTGGCCATTACTACCAGCCTGACTTCTTTGGCGGATATTTATTATTTATTATTAAAGTTAATTGGAGCCATTCTGGGATTTTTCGGTCTCAAAAAGCGTTATCAGCCTTGGGGGACAGTTTATGATGCGGTCACCAAGCGGCCGATTGATCCGGCCTATGTTTCGGTGATGAAAGTGCAGGCACCGGCTGAGGAAGTGGCCACAGCGATTACTGATATTGATGGTCGTTACGGTTTTTTTCTGCCAGCTGGCACTTACATTTTAAAAGCTGGTAAAACCCATTATCGATTTCCATCTCAAACGTTGGCCGGGCGGAGTGGGGATGAATTATATGGCAATCTTTACTTTGGGGAGCCACTGGCTATTGAAGATCAAGAAGTGATTAACAAAAATATTCCTTTAGATCCGATTGGTTTCGATTGGAACGAATTTGCTAAATCCAAAACCGAGTATTTCCGTTTGTATTCCAGACGGGAGGCCTGGAATCAGCGACTCTTTCTATTTTTATCTGGTTTGGGTTTTTTGGTATCGCTGGTCAGTTTGGGGCTTAGTCCATCCTGGTTTGGAGTCTTGATTGTTTTATTATATTTAGCCTTGTTTGGTTTTAAAAAATATTGGGCCTCGTCTCATCGGCCAGCCAGACTTATTAAAAAAGAGTCGGGTGAACCAGTGTCCTTTGCAGTTGTTCGTTTTTTCCTATTTGGGCTTAATACGGAAGTTAGATCAGTTGTGGTCGATTCTTTAGGTCGATTTTTTACCTTGTTAAGACCGGATACTTATTACTATACCGTTGATGAGAAACTGTCTGATGGTAGTTATCAGCAAATATATAAATCAGAACCCGCTTGGCTGAAGAGAGGCGTGCTTAGCGGTAAGATCGAAGTATAAGACTAGAGAATATTCTTCACCGGGCACCAGATGGTGAATCTTAGAGTTTAATAGTTTAGATTAAGGCGGTCGGAATGAATTCGGTCGTTTTTATGATATTTGCCTCTTCAACTATTAACCTTTACAATTAGCCAGTCAAAATCAATTAAATTGTCATTTATATTTATGTTTGAAGAGGAAAAATTTGTTATTAAGGGCTTGGAGGGTAAGCGGTGCCTGTCCGGGGAGCTTAAAACCCCAGGTGCTAAAAATGCCGTCTTGAAAGTTTTGGCCGCGGCCCTACTCTTTAAAGACGAAGTAAATTTAGCCAATGTGCCGGATATTGAAGATGTTAGCCGAATGCTCGAGCTATTAGAAGACTTAGGAGTAGTGGTGGAGAAAAATAGCCCGGGGACTTATCGATTAATCACGACCGATATTAATTCCTCGGACATATCAGTAGAAATTTCCAAGCGCTTACGAGCTTCCATCGTTTTAACTGGCCCCTTATTGGGGCGATTGGGCCGGGCGGCTTTTCCTCATCCGGGTGGCTGTGTTATTGGTAAGCGGCCGATTGATTTCACCTTGGAAGGCTTTATTAGTTTGGGGGCGAGTCTCACCGAAGAAACTGAATGTTATGTTATAACGGCTCCGGTGGACGGCTTACAGGGTACTGAAATATTTTTTAAGACTCAAAGTGTTACTTCCACGGAAAATTTTATGATGGCGGCGGTTTTAGCGAGAGGTAAAACTATTCTGAAAAATTCCGCTCTGGAGCCGGAAGTGGTGAGTTTGGGGGAGTTTTTAAACGACTGTGGTGCACGGATTGAAGGCTTGGGCACCTCGACAATCACCATTTATGGTGGTGAACTTTTATCGGGGCAGGGGAAAGTCTATGTCACCATACCGGATCGCATTGCGGCGGGTAGTTTTATTGTCCTGGCCGCTCTTACAGCCGAAGATGTACTGGTGACAGACTGCCGACCGGATCATTTGGATGCTTTAATTTATATTTTACGATCAATGGGGGTTCAGTTGGAGGTGACTGATAGTAGTGTCAGGATTCGAGGCCGGCAGCCAACCTTTAAAGCCGTGGACATTAAAACTCATGAGTACCCCGGTTTCCCGACTGATTTGCAGGCCCCGCTCGCGGTTCTTTTAACCCAAAGTGAAGGGTCAAGTTTTATTTTTGAAACAATTTTTGAAAATCGCTTACAGTATCTAGACAGTATTAGTCGAATGGGGGCGGAGGTTAAGGTGATTGATGCTCATCGAGCTTTGTTGACCGGCCCTAGTAAATTGGAGGGTAAGGAGGTGGCTAGTCCGGATCTACGGGCGGGTCTTGCTTATGTGATAGCGGCTATTATTGCCAGTGGCGAGTCAGTGGTCCATAATGTCTACTATATTGATCGGGGTTATGAACGATTGGAGGAATCTCTACAGGCGATCGGGGTAGACATTAAGCGAGTTCAGTAATTTATGCCATTTTTTACCAAAAAATTAGGAATAGATTTAGGTACGGCTAATACTTTAGTCTTTTTGCCGGGTAAAGGTATTGTTTTAAACGAGCCATCAGTGGTGGCGGTGTCGGAAATAGATAATCGCATTGTGGCAGTCGGTAATGAAGCCAAAGAGATGATCGGTAAAACTCCAGATAATATTAGAGCGTATCGACCGATGAAAGATGGAGTAATCGCTGATTATCGCGTAACCGAAGCAATGCTTAAGTATTATATCGGCAAAGCTTTAGGTCCTTGGCATGTGTGGAAGCCGGATGTGATGGTGTCGGTGCCGGCTGGAGTCACCTCCACTGAACGGCGGGCTGTGATCGAGGCGGCGATGAAAGCCGGAGCTAAAAATGCCTATGTCGTTAAGGAACCAATTCTGGCGGCCATTGGCGCCGGGATCCCTATTTATGAGGCCCATGGTCATATGGTGGTGGATATTGGTGGCGGCACAACTGATGTGGCGGTTATTTCCTTGGGGGGAATTGTGGCTTCAACTTCAGTTAAGTTTGCCGGTAACAAAATTGATCAGGCTATAGCCGACTATATTAAAAAAACCTTTAACCTAGCTATTGGCGATAAAACGGCTGAGGAAGTTAAAATTGCTATTGGTTCGGCGGTGCCGATGGAGGAAGAAATGGCTTACGCCATTAAAGGTCGTGACTTTATGACCGGTTTGCCGCGGGAGGCGGAAATTAAAACCAATGAAATTGTTCGGGCTATTGACAATGAGCTCCGAGAAATTGTCAAGGCAATTAAGTATGTTTTTCAGGAAACTCCACCGGAGTTATCCAGGGACATTATTGAAGCGGGGATTATTATGACCGGCGGCTCTTCCCAATTACGCAATTTGCCAGAATTGGTTTTTCGCCGAACCGGCGTTAAGGCGGTGCTCGCTGATGAGTCTCTCTACTGTGTGGCCAAAGGTACCGGGGTGGCCCTAGATCATTTGGATACTTACAAGAAAAGTATTATAAGTAAAAAATAAGTTTGATTTTAGACCAAGCTACCGGACTTAAAATTTCCCTATGTCGCCACTTAATTTAAGTGCTCACCACGCCCACATCTTAATTGGAGATTTTAATTCCGCTTACGAAAGTATTTTAGAGACGGTGACGGCCGTGATTGGCCAGCCGGCCCTCCGGCACCCCGATGTCTGGGTCGAGTTTTTTCCGGCTTTTAAAGTTGATCATAGTCGCTTAGTTAAAGAACGGCAACAATCGAGGCCGGTCGCGGCGGAGCGAAAATTTTTTGTGTTAGGTTTGGGTTCAATCACAGTGGCCGCTCAGAATGCCTTACTTAAAGTATTGGAAGAACCGTCTTCCTTAACCACCATTATTTTAGTGGCCAGCTCGTCACGCTTATTTTTACCCACTGTCCTCTCGCGGTGTCAGCTAGTGTCATCGGAGTTTACTAAGCCGCCAATCCTACCAGACAGTGAGATTTGGCTCGACGCTTCCAAGTCGGAGCGTTTAGCGATGACTTCTACCTGGCGCCTGGACAAGAAATTGACCAAAAGTTTTACTCAGGATTTTTTAAATTCTTTGGAGTTAAGCCTAGCTAGTCAGCTGCCAGCGGCTCGGTTGGCTTTACCCCTTGTGACGGCCCGTAAGTATATCTATGATCAGGCGTTTATGCCTAAATTAGTTTTTGAGTATCTAGCTTTAACCCTGCCTAGTCGGCGCTAAAAAAGTGGCCGGGCTCGGCCGACTCAGGTGATGCAGATTATAATTTTTTTTGTTATAGTAATTCCATATGGCCTATAATTTTACGCCTTTCAAAAAACGCTTGGAAGAAATTGAAGACTGGTTGCGCAAAGAATTTTTAGCTGTGCGTACCGGCAAGGCCTCACCGCTTCTCTTAGATGCTGTAATGGTTGAGTCCTATGGCACTAAAGTACCGATAAAGCATATTGCTACCATCATGACTGAAGACGCTAAAACTTTGCGTGTTACCCCTTGGGATCGGGGGCAAATCAAAGCTATTGAGGGGGCTATTGCGGCTGCTAATTTAGGGATTTCCACGGCGCCGGATTCTGATAGTGTGAGGGTAATTTTCCCGGATTTGTCTGCCGAAAGACGGGAAGCCTTAAAGAAAGTCATTAAGGAAAAACTAGAGGAGGCTAGGATATCGACTCGCAAAGAGCGGGAGGTAGCTTTATCGGCTATTTCCGAGCAAGAAAAAAATAAAGAGATCAGCGAAGATGATAAGTTCCGTTTTAAGGAGGAATTGCAAAAAATGATTGATGAGTCGTCCGTCCGTTTGGAAGAAATTGCGGCTAAAAAAACCGAAGAAGTCAGTCATTAGTTTTTTCAATCATCAAACTTTAAATCTTATATATGACTATTCTCTTATTTTTTATAGTGATTGCTGGTTTAATTTTGGTTCACGAGCTGGGCCATTTTTTAGCAGCCAAATCAGTGGGGGCCAGGGTTGATGAGTTTGGCTTAGGTTTTCCGCCACGTCTCTTCTCAGTGAAGTATGGCGAAACGGAATACTCGCTGAATCTAATTCCTTTTGGCGGTTTTGTAAAAATTTTAGGTGAGACCCCCGGGGTGGAGACTGATGGGTTGGTAGATATGGATCGGAGTCTAAATTATAAACCTCGGCTACAACAAGCCTGGGTGCTCGTAGCCGGAGTATTTTTCAACTGGCTTTTAGCCTGGTTGTTGATCTCGGGCGGTTTTATGTCAGGCTTGCCGATGTCGGCTGAAGGCCAAGCTGGTCATTTTGAGTTGCAAGACGTTAGAACTACCGTTATTCAAGTAACAGGCAATAGTCCGGCTGAGGTGGCTGGCCTGTTGCCTGGAGACCAAATTAACTATGTGGCTTCGGCAGAGGATTTGGTGACTAATCCATCCATCACTGAATTTCAGACTCTTATTAAAACAGCTCCGGATTTAGTCACCGTTGGCTTTGTTCGAGATGGCGTGGCCGATCAGGTATCACTAAACCCTAGTGACGACTTAATGGCGGAGGGACGAGCGATTGGTGTAGCCTTGGACACCGTGGGGACCATCAAACTGCCGTGGCCGCAGGCCCTCATCACTGGCTTTGGCTTTACCCTTGATTTAACTGGGCAATTTTTAGTTGGTCTTAAAGATATTGTCGCCGACTTGTTCCAAGGCCACTCGGTAACTGAGGCGATTGTCGGTCCGGTGGGTATTGCTGGTTTGGTGGGGGATGCTGGTGAGTTGGGACTCGTTTATTTACTGACTTTAGTGGCCGTTATTTCTTTAAACTTGGCCATTATAAATTTATTGCCTTTACCGGCTTTGGATGGAGGTCGCTTGCTTATTCTCTTGATCGAGGCTATTAAGGGTTCACCGATAAATGCTCGCCTGACAAATGGCTTAAACTTGGTTGGTTTTTTGATTTTAATCGGCTTGATGATTGTCATCACCGTGGCCGATGTGCTTCGTCTTTTTTAAGGAGTAGGTAGATAAGTCCCGATCAGGTTGATGGTGGTATTATATTTAAATTAATGCCTCTAACGATGGTTTAGTGGATTTTTGACCCCAGTCGTTTTTTGGTTTATCATTAGAGCCAATATGCGTCAATCACAACTATTTGCGAGAACTCGTTGGGAGGACCCAACTGAGGAAACTGCTAAAAATGCTAAATTACTAATTAGAGCCGGGTTGGTCCATAAAGAAATGGCCGGGGTCTATGCTTTTTTACCACTAGGCTTAAGGGTTCTTCGAAAAATTGAAACTGTCATTCGAGAAGAAATGAACGCCATTGGTGGACAGGAAGTTTTGATGACCACTTTACAAAACCCTGAGATTTGGCATAAGACTGGTCGCTTTGATGATGCGGTGGTTGATAATTGGTTTAAAACCAAGCTGGTTTCCGGGGGTGAATTAGGTATTGCTAATACTCACGAGGAGCCCATCACGGCCATGCTGGTGCATCATTTAAAATCGTATAAAGACTTACCGGTGTATGTGTATCAATTTCAGACTAAATTTCGCAATGAGTTGCGAGCCAAGTCTGGAATCATGCGCGGTCGAGAATTTTTAATGAAGGACTTATACTCTTTTAGTCGAACCGAAGTAGAATTTCATACTTTCTACGAACAGTGTGCTGCCGCTTATCTTAGAATTTTTGCGCGAGTCGGCTTGGGGGATCATACTTTTCGCACTTTAGCCGCTGGGGGCTCTTTCACGACTGGACTTACTGATGAGTTTCAAACGCTATCGGAAGCAGGGGAAGATATTATTTATATTGATCGATCAAAGCATTTGGCAGTTAATAAAGAGGTTTTGACCGATGAAAATTTAGCCCGGCTTGGTTTAGAGCGGGCTAACTTGGAAGAAGCTAAATCCATTGAGGTGGGTAATATTTTTCCCTTGGGTCATAGGTATTCCGACGCCTTAGGTTTGAAATATCGCGATGAAAGCGGTTTGGATCAACCAATTTATATGGGCAGTTATGGTATTGGGCTTAGTCGACTTTTAGGTACGATTGTCGAGGTGTTGGCTGATGATGGCGGAATAGTTTGGCCGGCGTCAGTGGCTCCTTTTGCGGTGCATCTGGTTGCTTTGGGCAGTAGTGAGCCAGTGCGACAAGCGGCCGACCAGATCTACGCCGATTTAAGTCAGGCTGGAGTCGAAGCCCTATTTGATGATCGGGATTTACCGGCTGGCGAAAAATTAGGTGATGCTGATTTGTTGGGTATGCCCCTGCGAGTGATTGTCAGTGAAAAAACCTTGGCGGCCGGAAAATTGGAAGTGAAGAATCGCCAGACCGCGGAAATCAGACACTTAACTTTTGCCGAGTTGATAACCGAATTTAAATAAAATGGCTCTATTTGATCGGTTTAAAGATGTGGTCTCCAATGACATTGGTATTGATTTGGGTACGGCTAGTACTTTGATTTACGTCAGAGGGGGTGGCATTGTTATTATTGAGCCATCGATTGTCGCTTTAAATCAAAAAACCGGGCGGGTGGTGGCAGTGGGTACTGATGCTAGTAAGATGATTGGTCGGACTCCGACTCACATTACGGCGGTCAAACCGCTAGAGAATGGGGTGATTTCCAATTTCGAAGTCGCTGAAGAAATGATTTCTTATTTTATTAAAAAAGCGGCTCAGGGGGTGACCAAGAAATTTTTTCGACCGCGGGTAGTGATTGGGGTGCCGTCTGGAATTACTAATGTGGAAAGACGAGCTGTGCGTGACGCCGTGAAAAATGCCGGGGCCGGGGAGGTACATATTATAGAAGAACCGATGGCGGCGGCGATTGGTATTAGGTTACCAGTTTATGATCCGGTGGGTAATATGGTTATCGATGTGGGCGGGGGTACTACCGATATTGCGGTAATTTCTTTAGGCGGAATAGTAAATGCTAAAAATTTACACATAGCTGGGGAAAAACTTAATCAGGATATTATTAGCTATGTTCGTGACGAGTTTAAAATATTATTAGGTGAACGGACGGCCGAAGAAGCCAAACTGGCTATTGGTTCGGTGCTTAAGCAGCCGGAACCAATGGAGTATGCCATCCGTGGCCGTGACCTGGTGACTGGTTTGCCGCGGGAGGTAATTATTACTGATACGGATGTGATGGAAGCTATTAGTGGCTCGGTAGCTTACTTACTGGAAGCGATTAAGGAGGTTTTGGAGTCAACCCCGCCAGAGATTGTGTCCGATATTATGCATCGGGGTATTGTCTTGGTCGGAGGGGGAGCTAAAATTTTAGGCCTTAAAGACTTGTTGGAAAGAGAAATTCGCATCCCGATTCACTTAGTTGATGAGCCTCATACTTCAGTGGTGCGTGGGGCGGGAATCGTATTAGAAGATATTGAGCGTTACCGAGATATTTTAATAGACAATGAAGATGAATTACCTCCTCGATAAAAAAACTGTTTATTCCAATCATCGTCGTCCACTGTCGGGTCTTAGTAAGGCTTTATGGTCTTTAGTGATTATCGTACTTTTACTGGGGGGAGGTTTGTTGGTCAGATTTCTCTCTGGACCGACACTAGCAGTCGTTGGTCCCGTAAGGAGTGGTTCCGCTTCGGTCTTTTTTGGCTTGGCTGATAATTTTGGCTTTTTATCCAACCGGGCCAAGCTACTGGCGGAAAATGAAGCTTTGCGGAAGGAGTTGGGTCAAGCGGCAGCGGCTCTAACTCTACTGTCAGCTAAACAAGAGGAACTGTTGGCTTTAGAGCAAAGTCTAGGTCGCGGCCAATCGGAGGGGGTAGAGAGGATGTTGGTCGCTAAAGTATTGGCTCATGCTGGTTACCTTGGTTACGACACTTTTATGTTAGATCTGGGGCGAGAGAATTTGGGCGCAGGCTTATCGCTTGATTTGGGCGATCCGGTTTTAGTCGAGGGTGGAGTGTTGTTAGGTGAAATTGTACAAATCGGCAGCCGATCGTCCTTGGCGCGCCTCTATTCATCGGCTGGACGTCAGACCAGAGTGATGATCGGATCGGATAATGTACCGGCGGTAGCAACTGGTCGGGGTGGCGGCAATTTCTTAGTGTCCGTACCGGCTGGAGTAAAAGTGGTTCATAATGATATTGTCCGCACTGTGGTAGGTAACCGCGAGTATGTTTTAGGAGTGGTGGGTGGAGTTGAGAGTAATGAACAAACCCCGTTCCAGCAAATTTATATCAAGCCCCCGCTAAACATTTATACTTTACGCTTCGTGTCTATTTATAATGAGTCGAATAATTTTTAATCTCATTTTTTTGGCGGCTTGGTTTTGGCTACCGGGACTTTGGGTGGTGATTTTAGCCATAGTGGGAGCCCTTTTTTTTGCTTGGTATTTTGAAGGTTTAGTGGCCGTCCTTTTTCTAGAGTTGTTTTTAGGAACTATGACAGTGGGGGGCTGGGAGCTGCCAGCCTTGTTTGGAACGGTGGCGGTGGCGGGTAGCTTTTTAATCGGTGATTTAGTCAGAGAGCGCCTAATCATTTATAATGATTAGGCATGGGAAAAATATTTGACTATCTCAATTGGCGACGACAATCTAGTCGGATCACTTTGGATCTTGATGAGATTTTTTTAGACTCGCGCAACCTACCTTCCTTTGATAACCAGCAATTTGAGGGCCGAATAGAAAAGCCCATTTCCAAACAGGCTATTTGGGGCACTATTGGTACTTTTTTGATTATTTGCTTAGTTTTTGCCGGCCGGATTGGCTTTATTCAAGTGGTAGAAGGTAAAGACTATGCCACTAGAAGTAATCAGAATCGTTTGCGACACACTTTAGTTTTTGCTGACCGTGGCATTATTTATGATCGCACCGGGGAAGCCTTGGCTTGGAATAATCCCAAACGCGAGTATATAGAGAGCGGTGGCTTTGCTCATGTTTTAGGTTATATCGGCTATCCGAATGAGTTGGAACTTAAAGACGGGGATTTTAATCCCAAAGAGTATATTGGCAAGAATGGCGTGGAAAATACTTTTAATTCTATATTGATGGGTGAGCGAGGGGTGCGAATTGAAGAGGTGGATGCTAGCGGCCGAGTGGAATCGGATCATGTATCGAAGGTACCCACACCGGGGGAAAGTATCACTTTATCTATCGACGCCCGCGTTCAAGCTAAACTTTATGAGATTATTAGTGAAGTGGCGACTAATAATGGCTTTAAGGGTGGGGCAGCCGTGTTGATGGATGTTGAAACCGGTGAGGTTTTAAGTTTAGTTAGTTTTCCGGAGTTTGATATGAATGTGATGGCCGCTGGTAAAAACCGAGTTTTAATTAACGAGTATGTCACCAATCCAGACAACCCATTCCTAAACCGGGTGGTGTCGGGGTTATATAGTCCAGGTTCGACCATTAAGCCTTATTTAGGTTTAGCGGCTTTGGTGGAAAATATCATTAGCCCGACTAAAACTATTTATAGCAGTGGCCGCTTGGTGGTACCCAATCCATATTTCCCTGATCAACCGAGTATTTTTAATGATAATAAGGCTCATGGCGCAGTTGACTTGCGCCGGGCTCTCGCGGTGTCATCTAACGTTTATTTTTATACCATTGGTGGTGGCGCCGGTGGCCAGCCTGGTTTGGGTATTAGTAGAATTGAAAAGTATTCCCGGTTGGCCGGTTTTGGAGCCCCGACCGGTATCGAACTGAATGTGGAGGCAGCGGGGGTGATTCCTAATCCCGAGTGGAAGGCTAAAACTTTTAATGGTGAGCCGTGGCGCCTGGGTGATACTTACCATACCTCGATTGGTCAGTACGGGTATTTAGTTACCCCGCTTCAAGTAGCGCGAGCGGTCTCTTATCTAGCCAATAACGGTCGTTTATTACAACCGACTTTGGTAGCGCGAGCAGAACCTAAAGTGATTAATCAATCCAATTTTTCAGCTACTCATTTTAAAGTCATTCAAGAAGCGATGAGACAAACGGTGACAAACGGTACCGCTTTGGTTTTAAATTCTCCGGCCGTGGAAGTGGCGGCCAAGTCGGGTACGGCCGAAGTGGATGCCAGTAAACGCTATGTGAATGCCTGGATCAGTGGCTACTTTCCCTACGGGCGCCCCCGTTACGCTTTTGTGGTTGTGATGGAGCAGGGCCCCCGGGGTGTTTCCGCTGGGGGCGGGGTAGTGATGCGGCGGCTTATAGACTGGATGGCTATTTACACCCCGGAGTATTTGAACTGAAGATAAGTTATCTTGCCTTTTAGCTGCCGCTTAAGTTATACTAGCCGTACTTTTAATCGAGCTAATATTCGTTTATGAACAATACCGCTGCCTATTTAAGTCAAGAAAAACATGATGAGTTAAATGATGAGTTAAATCACTTAAAAATGGTCGAGCGTAAGCACATTGCTGAGCAGTTGGAGTATGCCAAGTCCTTGGGTGACCTATCCGAAAATGCCGAGTATCACGAAGCTCGTGATAAACAGGCGGATATTGAAAGTCGGATTAGCGAAATTGAACAAATTCTTAAGTCGGCCATTATCATTTCCGGCGTCACTCCCAAAGGTAAGGTGTCGATTGGTTCGACAGTGGTGGTTAAAAAAGATGGCGGGGCGGAGTCAAAATACATAATTGTCGGTTCGGAAGAAGCTAATACCCTAGAGGGTAAGGTGTCTCATCATTCACCTCTCGGCTTGGCTCTTTTAGATAAGAAAAAAGGGGAGGAGGTAGAAGTGACAACTCCTCGGGGCAAGGTTAAGTACTCTATTATCGATATCAAATAGTTTTAAATTTTAGTCCTATGGCTTCCTTAGACGAAATAAGAGTCGAACGCGAGAGAAAACTCGGTTTGTTGAAAGCCGCTGGTCAGGAAGTTTATCCGGCTACTGTCGAGCGAACAGGGGATTTAGCCTCCATTGTGGCTGACTGGGATCACTTGGTAGAAATAGGGGCGGAGGTGCGACTGGCGGGGCGAGTACGGGCTATTCGTGGTCAGGGAGCGGTGGTGTTTATTGATTTAGATGATGGGTCGGCTCGTCTGCAGGGCTTATTAAAAAGTGATGCCTTAGATGGGGAGGCCTTTAATTTGTTTAAAGATACGGTGGATTTGGGCGACTTTATTGAACTGGGTGGGAGCTTGTTTATTACTGAGCGTGGAGAAAAAACTTTGGCGGTGGCTGACTGGCGGATGCTCGTCAAAACTCTACTGCCGCTACCAGATAAGTGGCACGGCTTGACTGATGATGATGCTCGGTTTCGGAAGCGCTATCTAGACATTTTAATGAATGAGGAGACGCGTGACCTTTTTGTATTGAAAGCCCGCTTTTGGGACGAAGTGCGTTCTTTCTTAAAACAGCGTGGATTCTTGGAAGTGGAAACTCCAACCTTAGAACTTTCCACTGGTGGGGCAGAAGCTAATCCGTTTAAAACTCATCATGACGATTTTGATCTGGATGTTTTTTTGCGGATCTCGGTGGGTGAATTGTGGCAGAAACGATTACTCGCCGCCGGCTTTCCAAAAACTTTTGAAATCGGGCGGGTGTATCGGAACGAAGGTAGTAGCCCTGAACACTTGCAAGAATTTACTAACATTGAATTCTACGCCGCGTATTTGTCTTTTGCTAATGGTAAAAAATTAATTCAAGAGCTGTATCGAACTTTGGCTCAGAACGTTTTTGGACGAACTAGTTTTGAAGTAAAGGGTCATAACTTCGATCTAGCGGCCGACTGGGAAGAACTCGACTATGTTAAGACGATTGAAAAAATGCTCGGGATAAATGTTTTAGAAGCTAGTGAAAGTGCTTTAAAAGCCAAGTTAACCGAACTGGGGGTAACTTACGAGGGTGAGAATCGGGAACGGCTCGCGGATAGCTTGTGGAAATTTTGCCGCAAGCAAATAAGTGGGCCGGCTTTCTTAGTGAATCATCCGAAGCTGGTGGCACCTTTGTCAAAAGAACATCCAGAGGATTCGCGGTTGACTTTAACCTGTCAGGTGATACTGGCTGGTAGTGAACTTGGCCGAGCTCACGCTGAACTTAATGACCCCGCGGATCAAGCGGAACGATTTAGAGTCCAGCAGGAACTCTTGGCGGGCGGGGATAAGGAAGCGATGATGCCGGATTCGGATTTCGTCGAAATGCTTGAACATGGGATGCCCCCGGCCTTCGGTTTTGGTTTCGGTGAGCGTCTATTTTCTTATTTGGCCGGTAAGTCCATTCGCGAAACTCAAATTTTTCCACTGGTTCGTCCTAAAGATAACCAATAAACCAGTTCTTCGTCCTATCCCCGAGGCAAAGGGGCGGGATATTAGGCGAAGGCACCAGGGCTGGTTTTTTGGTAGAAGAAACGGCTCCGCCGTTCCTGTCGTTAGTGCCTCCTATCCCCGAGGCAAAGCCTCGGGGTATTCTGGCACGCCAATAAGCAATATTACACCACCCTCCCTCCCATCCCGAAGTTAAACTTCAGGATGGTGGTTGGTGTGGTGTAATAATGGAGTCCAAGGTTAAACCTTGGATAGGGACAGATGTGCTGTAATTGGTGATTAGGGAGGGGGTAAAACTCAACCGCCGGCGACCGCCGGCGGTTGAGTTTTATGTGGATAACCGGGGTTGGGAAGTGGACCTTGGTGGGTTATACTATCAGTGTAGTGGGAAGAAGTGGGAAATAGTATTTTGCCAAAAATACTATTTCCAAAGAAAGGGTAATTAACCAAAAACGCTTATGTTGATAGGAGAATACCGGCACACAATTGACGTCAAAAAGCGTTTGGCTTTACCCGCCAAGTTTAGAAAGGAGATTGGCAAAAAGGTAGTGGTCACTTACGGCTTAGATAACTGTCTTTTTGTTTATCCCTTGAAGGAGTGGGAAAAAGCAGCCCAAGGGTTGGCTAACCTTTCCCTCGGCCAGGCGAGCACCCGCGATTTTAACCGTTTTATGCTCGGAGGAGCGGTGGAGACTGATGTTGATGCCATGGGGCGTATTCTCTTACCAGACTTCCAACGAGAGTTTGCCGGACTCTCGACCAAGGTGGTAATCGCGGGTTTGCATAGCCGGCTAGAAATATGGGACGAAAACCGTTGGAAAGATTATACCGGTCGGGTCAAAAAACAGGCTGATATGTTGGCGGAAAAATTAGGCGAAATCGGCGCCCTTTAAGTATGAGTTCTCATACCCCAGTTCTTTTAAATGAAGTTATAACCAATCTGGCTCCGGTTTCCGGTGAGACGGTGGTCGACGCGACGGTTGGCTTTGGTGGTCACTCGCTACAATTGGCCTCGGCGATTGGTCCTATGGGGACGCTGATTGCTTTTGATGAGGACCCAGCCGCCCTCGCCATAGCTAAAGAGCGTTTAGCTCAAGCCTCGTGTGAGCTTATCTTTCTTAACGCTAACTTTCGCGAGTTAAAGAAAAGATTAGAGGCAGAGGGGATAGCTAAGGTTGATATTGCCCTGTTTGACCTCGGCCTCAACTCAGCGCAGTTGGATGAGCCTGGACGAGGCTTGTCTTTCAAGCGAGATGAGTCGCTTAAGATGACCTTAAGTGCCAGTCCCGGCGATCGTCTAACGGCCGCTGATTTACTTAACACTCTAGATGAAACAGCCCTCGCGGACATTATTTATGCCTATGGTGAAGAAAAATTTGCCCGCCGGATTGCCCGGGAGATCATTGAAACTAGACGGGCCCGACCACTAGCATCTACTTTTGATCTGGTGGGCGCCATTGAAAGGGCGGTACCACTATGGTATCGACGGCGCAAGATCCATCCGGCGACCAAGACCTTTCAGGCTTTACGGATCGCCGTGGGTGATGAGCTTGAGGCTATTAAAGAAGGTCTCGCGGGCGCTTGGCAGGTACTAGTCCCTGGAGGGCGACTGGGAGTCATTTCTTTTCATAGTCTAGAGGCTAGGATTGCTAAAGTGTTTGGGGCCGAGCTTCGGGCCTCCGGGGTTGGACAAGCTATTACTAAGCGGGCCATCAAGCCGACCCGAGCTGAAGTTTTAGCTAATCCTCGTAGTCGGAGCGCCCAGCTTAGAGTTTGGCAAAAAATATAACTTCAATTTACTTTTAATTATTAATTCACTTAGACTCAAAATGACCACTAAAGCCTTACTGATTCCAAATATCGAGCAGAAAATAATTGGACTGCTTATTTTAATCTTGGTCAGTCAGGCCCTGTTGTATGTCTATTTAGTGAATAGCTCAATTTTCAATGTGGTGGCCAGAAAGGAGCAGGAGGAAATGATTTCTTTAACCGAAACCGAAATTACCGGCTTGGTGTCCGAGTATATGGCTTTATCGGAAAAAATTACTTTAGAGTTAGCTTATGAGCGCGGCTTTGTCGATGCTCCAGCCAAAGGGGTCTTTGCCAAAGTTGTACCCAATACTCTCACTCTCTCGCTCTTAGATAATGAAAGTTAATGCCATTTTTCGTCTAAAACTTATCGGTCTGGGTCTAGCCTTGGTGGCGGTAATTTTTGCGACTCGACTTTTTTTTCTGCAGGTGGTACATGGTGATAGTTACGGCGAACAAGCCGATAAACAATATTTGCGTTCGGCCCGAACTTTTTTTGATCGCGGTTCGATTTATTTTTCGGATAAAAATCAAACTTTAGTACCGGCGGCTACCTTGCGGCAGGAGTTTTTAATTACTATGAATCCTCAGCTGGTGACGGAAGCTGACCAGGTTTATGATTTATTGGCCCCCATTCTACCGGATTTGAAACGGTCGGATTTTTTGGCTCAAACAAAAAAAACTAAAAGTTTGTACGAGGAGATAGCTGGCGGGGTGACGACTGATGTAGCCGAGAAAATTAAAGCTTTAGACGTTCGCGGTCTGTATGTGCACAAGGAAAAACGGCGCTTTTACCCAGCCGGTCGAACCGCGGCTCACGTTCTAGGTTTTATGGCTAATCAAAATGAAAAGTACACGGGAATCTACGGCTTAGAGCATTATTATAATAATATTTTAACCAGTCGTGAGACTGGTTCCTTTGCGAGTTTTTTTGCGGAGATATTTTTAGGGGTTAAAGGGGTGGTGACGGCCGAAGCGGTTGAGTCTGAGGGCGATATCGTTCTCACTATCGAGCCGGTGGTCCAAGCTCGGCTGGAAAAGATATTAGGTGAAGCTGTCGAGCGCTGGGGGGCCGAAGCGGGCGGGGCGATTATTATGGACCCTCATACGGGCGACATTTTAGCCATGTCGGCCTTTCCCGACTTTGACCCGGGTGGCCGGCAAGCGAGCTTAGATAATTTACCAAACCCTTTAGTGGAGCGGGTTTTTGAAATGGGTTCGGTGGTCAAGCCTTTAACCCTAGCGGCCGGGCTAGACCAAGGGGTCATTAAACCAGGGAGCACTTACTTTGATACTGGCGAGGTGATTTTAAACAATCGTCGGATTATGAATCACGACAAAAAGGCGCGTGGTTTGGTGGATATGCAGGAGGTTATTGACAACTCTTTAAATACCGGCGCGGTCTTTGTGATGCAGAAAATGGGTAAAGAGAGCTTTCGCGATTATATGCTGGCCTACGGCTTGGGGGACAAGACAGGGATAGATTTACCGGGTGAAGTGGCCGGCTTGGTTAAAAACTTAAATAGCCCGCGCGAGGTGGAGTACGCCACCGCCTCTTTTGGGCAGGGTATTGCTCTAACTCCGATTGGGATTACGCGGGCCTTTGCCGTGCTCGCGAATGGTGGCAAGTTGGTTCAGCCGCGGGTGGTGAAATCTATCAAGTATGATTTGGGGCCCACTAAAAATTTAGAACCGGTGATACTGAAGGAGGGACTCTTAAATCGGGGCGCCTTGGAAGATATCACTCAAATGCTTATCAAGGCGGTGGATGAGGCTTTGGTGGGTGGTACCGCCAGTTTGCCAAACTACAGTATTGCCGCTAAAACCGGTACCGCCGAAATTGCGGCCGCCGGTGGTGGGTATGATGAAGATCGTTATTTGCACTCGTTTTTCGGCTACTATCCAGCTTACCAGCCTCGGTTTGTAGTTTTTATGTATCTGGTCAACCCGCGTAATATACGTTACTCTTCAGAGACCCTCACTGGGCCCTTTATGGAGACGGCCAAATTTTTGCTAAACTATTATGAAGTTCCGCCAGACCGTTAGAGAATAAATTTCATCTGATTATGACTCAAAATTTAAAGAGTTGGTGTAAGCAGGTTATTTCCAATATTTTAGCCTATGAAGCCAGGTGGCTTCTACGGAAGCACCGGCCCAAAATTGTGGCGGTGACGGGCAGTGTCGGCAAAACCTCGACCAAAGATGCAATTTACACCATTTTAGCGTCAGCTTATCGGGTCCGTAAAAGTGAAAAAAGCTATAACAGCGAAACTGGGTTACCTCTTACTATCTTGGGCCGTAAGTCGGCTTGGTTGTCGCCTTGGGGCTGGACTAAGGTGATTTTAGCTGGTGCTTCTGATTTACTTTTTCCCACTAAGTATCCGGAGTGGTTGGTGCTTGAGGTGGGGGCGGACCGACCGGGGGACATCAGTAAAATGATGAAATGGCTTAAGCCGGATATAGGGGTTTTAACACGTCTCCCGGAAGTACCGGTGCATATTGAATTTTTCCCCGATCGTGAAGGGGTAGTGAAGGAAAAAATGGCCCTAGTTCACGGAGTAAAAAAAGACGGGATTGTAATCTATAATTTTGATGATGAAACTTTGCGGGAGCGGGCCCAGAAACTAACAGTTCGCACTTTAAGCTATGGCTTTAGTCCAGAGGCTGATATTTACGCTTCAAATATTCAAACCTTGTATGAAGAAGCCGGTGGACGCACTCGACCCGCCGGTATTTCTTTTAAGTTAAATACTAATGGTCAGATTATTCCCATTCGGATCAAAGAGGTGGTGGGAGATCATCAGGTTTATTGTGTCCTGGCGGCGATTGCGGTGGGGGTAGCCACCGAGCTGAATATTGTAAGTGTAGCTGAGGAAATCCAGACCGCTCTCGTGACGCCGCCTGGTCGCTTGAAGCTTATCCTTGGCATTAAAGGTGCTATGCTTTTAGATGATACTTATAATTCTTCGCCAGCGGCTTTGGAAGCGGCTCTGATGACTTTAAACAAGTTAGAGGGGGCTGGTCGGAAAGTGGCCGTTCTCGGAGATATGTTGGAGTTGGGCGAGTATACCATCGAGGCGCATCGGCAAGCCGGTCGCTTGGCCGCGGAGACTTTAGACTATTTGGTGGCAGTGGGCTTGCGAGCCAAGTTTATCGTGGAGGGGGCTCTGGAGGGGGGGATGAAGGTAGAGCAAATTAAAAGTTTCCACACAGCACTGGAGGCTGGGAAATTTTTAGATTCTTTTATTGAATCCGGTGACTTGGTTTTAATTAAGGGTTCTCAGGGGATGCGTCTGGAGCGGGTGGTGGAGGAAGTTATGGCTGAACCCTTACGGGCGGGGGAACTTTTGTGTCGGCAGGAACCAGAGTGGAAAGCCCGGTAACATTATCACAAAACTTTTTAAAAAATACGACCGTCTTTGCTTGAGGCAAAGACGGTCGGTTGTTTAATACTAGCGAATACTTTTCCAAAACTCTTCCTTCTTTCGTTCCGCTTCGGGGTTGGGTGCGTCGCGCCACCACTGCCAAATGTGCCAGATCAGGTAGAGCGCTATTACCACTAGGACAGCTACAATCACCCCGACTGTCGCTCCGGAGATATCCATCAGGGAATCCCTCCTTGGGTTATCTTACTGTTTATATTTTAGCATAAAACCAATCGTCTGTAAACTTGAGGAAAATTTAGCCCCGGCTTGCTTGGTGCAAGCCGGGGCTTATTATTTTACTTGAGAGCTTGGTTGGCTCTGTTGACCAACCTGGCCACTCTTCGTTTCTCTTCTTCCTCTCGATATTTAGACATCACAAGGTCTAATGCCTTGTCCAACCAATTTTCGTTATGCCAAGGAGTAAGGTCAAAGAGTTTATTCCAGTACTTCTCGTGCCGTTTAAAGGTTTGGTTGCAAAAATTGATGACCTTGCCCTGGTTGCCGTTGAAAGCATAGACAACCCTACGCAGGTGGTTCAGTAGCCACTCCCATCTTTTGTCCAAGTCCCAATCTTTACTACCAAACTCATTTTCCGGACCGTATTCCAGGTGATATTTCTCCTGGTCGTTGGCTTGACACCTTAGCCAAGAGCCGTAAGCTTTGGCCGATGGCTCAAGTCCGAACTCGTCAAGGCATAAAGGGAGATTGAATTGACTATATACCGCAATCTCTCGGCTTTCCAGGGCTGCAAGGAAACTTTCTTGGTTGTGGTTGTATAGAATCATCAACCATTTGCCGTTTTTCCGTTGCTGGCGGAATCTTTTAATACTGTAAAGAATCCTAACAGTGAGTATAGTCACCAGTAGTAGCCCAAGGGCTGCGCATACAAAGACAAAAAACATGGTCTCGATGGTGGGTTCCTGGCTCATCTTTCTCTCCTTGCGTCCGGAGACGCCTTGGTGATCTGCTTGACCCTGGGCGGACCAGGCAATACAGGGGCGGACCCCAGCAGATCTTGTCGAAGTTCAAACCTTTTTTATTATACACTATATAAGCTCAATTTGTCAAGTTAAGGAAATTTAACTGTTTTTTTGTCTTGATTTTAGGCCATTTTTCCGTATAATTGATGACTGAGATAGTATGGAGTATGTCGTATATGGTATTTTGTATAGGAAGTCTCATATACTAAATACAGTATACTTCATACACTATATTGCTTCCTTCTGGCCCTATCGTCTAACGGTTAGGACATCGCCTTCTCAAGGCGGCAATCCGGGTTCGATTCCCGGTAGGGTCACAGCGTAGATTTTGGTAACAAAACAACTCCGAAGGAGTGGTTTTGTTTTACAAATCTAGCTGTGACCCTAAGCAAGACAACTACTTGTCTTGCGTCCGGAAATGGAAAGACTTTTCGCTGCCAAGCACCTGGTAAAGGTGTCTTGGCCGAAAAGTACCCGCCCCCGTAGGGGGAGATTCCCGGTAGGGGTCGGCAAAATTTTACGAGTGGCGACGAGTAAATTATTGTGGACCACAACAAATTGCGCGCGAAGCGCACCAATAAACTTTCAATCATATGCTACCTGAAATTAAAATTTGGCTTGGTAAAAAAGTGAAAGTAGTAATGGACAGGCCATTAGGCTCAAAGCATCCGGACCCGCGCTTTACCACTATTTATCCGATCAACTATGGCTATATTCCAGGAACTATATCTGAGGCTGATCAAGAGGAAATCGATGCTTATGTTTTTGGACCCAAGATAGCCCTTGCTGAGTTTGAAGGAGTAGTGATTGCTGGAATTAAGAGGGAAGGTGATGGGGAAATAAAATTAATTGTGTCGGCAGGGGAGGACTACACTATCGATGAGATTAAAGAATTAACGCATTTTCAAGAAAAATACCATAAGTCCATAATCTATAAGTAGGTTATTTATATTAGATTTCTAGTTTTGACGAAAAACAAATTATTGTCGACCACATAAATTTTGAGTGCGAAGCACTTCCTTGAGGTGTTTAGCCCTACTATATTTTTTTAAATATAAGGTATATACTAGCCTTAGACGAAGTGGCTAGTAAAGATATTATTTATTCATTAAATAAAGTAGATGAAAACAAAGAAAGAATATTCAGCTTGGCGAATCGCAGCATCTCATTGGTTTGTAGCGGGAATTATTGCTGTTATTTTTCAGCTTATTTATACAGCTTTAACAGGGTATTTATATTTAGATTGTGGATTTGGCGGTTTAATAAGCCAATCAATTTGTACCTGGCTAACCCCAAGCTTAACAATGATTGGATATATTATTGTTCCGGTTTTGGCCATATGGCTTGGAGTAAAATTATCATCTCGTCGTGTAAATAAATATTTTATACTTAAAGATATACGAAAAGTTATAAATATAGCCACTACTCTAACTGCGTTAAGTATCTTAGTGTATGTTGAATCAATCTTAACAGCTGTAGGAGATATGGAAGGAGAAATAGTAAATTTAGAACTCGCAGTTTACGGTGCAGAATTGGCCGGTTTAATATTAACAGTCGTTGTATTTTACTTTGCGAGCAAAAAATATATTAAAATTAGTGATTCACCTGAATCTGGTTCACAAGATTTCTCACAGGTCCATCATACGTCATTCGTATAAGGACGGTGTTGTCCACCTTCGATCGTAAGGCGTCGTTGTGCAACTAAGTATCCACACTCAACGTTCTTAAAAAACTGCCCAACTGAGCTCTTTTTCTCTATCAATTGCACAGCTTGACTTTTACTACGACTGTGATATACTGCTAGTAGTGTGTTGTTTGACATGGCAGAAAATTGCAGAAGGAGGCAGTATGTTACGCTTGTTCGTCGACAATACGAAGTCATTGGTTGATCCGGTTTTTCCGGTCCGGTGGTGCCTGTGCCCAGGAGACTGGGAGGAGTTGAGGAAGAGAAACGCGCAAAACATCCACGTCGTCATCTCGGTGGTCTATGGAGACAGAGAGGTGGACAGACACATGTTCCCGATTGATCGGGCCATGGAGTATATCCGCCTGCGTCGAGCCGGCACCCACACGTTGAACGCATTCGTCGTTTGGTGTGAGGATGATTGGGGTCATCCTCGAGAGGACCGCTCAAAATCGGGTAAACAACGTCTACGGCAGGCCTTCGCTTCTAAGGAAGCAAATGGTGTACCAACGTACAATCTTTACGACGGGAACGACGAGTTGTCCCTCTTGAACATCCCTCAGATAGATTGTCGTCTTAAATATCTGTTAGATGTCGCAAGTGTCAACGTCGAAGTCGGGGCCGAATTCTTCGCGCCTGAACCGCCCGAGTGGGAAAAGAAGTGGGTCAATCTGCTCTTCTCCCGTAAGCCGGTTGACCAGTGTGCCTATCGACGTCGGCGGATCTTCGCCTACACCTTGCAGTTCGTCCTGGTTCCGCTCATCTTTGCCGTCAAATGTCCAATACGTTTGACCGCTCTTCTGTTCACCATTCTGACGGCACGGCGCTACTGGAAGTTTGCGCCGGTCTTTCGAATCTGGACATACCGGTTTGAAGATGTATGGGACCCGCCCACCACGATGTATTGGCATCCAAGGAACAATCTTGTACTTAGAGACAAGGAGGGAAATAAAAGAAACTCCTTGTTTCTGTTCCTGCATCCTTGTCTTTGGCTCGCGGTCGCGGGAGTCGCAGCTAGTGTTTGGGCTTATTGGGGCTTCGTGTCGGCTATCGGTGCCTGGCTGGGTATGGCAGTCTCTTGGCTTGTTGTAGAAGCCTGGCTTTACTTGCTGGTCCTGGTAGTCGTGGGGATCATCGCGGCCTACAAGCTGGCAAAATATCTCTACGATCCCGACTATCACCACAGACAGCTCCAGAGAGCGGAAAAATTGAAGGAAGAGCGGGAAGCGGCGCGGAAACGTCGAGAGGACGAGTATTTTACGGTCTCCCTCCAGGAACTCGTTTGTCCTGGGGACCGGCAACTACCCGTCATTGTTTCAGAGCTCCCGGTCAGTCGACGTACCTTCCGTCTGCGCTTCCAAGAGCTAAAGAAGAAGGTCTGCCGACCGTTTGCTCTTTGATGCAATGTTTGCTGATTCAGGCCCCGACGCTTATCGCGCCGGGGCCTCTTTTTCTTAATTTCTTACCCTCAACTTATTCTGGCAACTTCTGTTATACTAAAACATGTACAAAGGGAAGCAGTGAAAGGGGTCAAAAGTCGCTTGAATAATTATGAGATATTTTAATTTATAATTAATTTATGGAAAATTTTCCCAACCGGGAGTCAAAAAGTTCACCAATCGAAGTTCCAGCCACTTTAATAAAGCTGATCCAAGAAAAAGGCTTAGGAGATGCTGAAGTGCTGACAGCTATCAATGGGTGGACAGTAATTCAAGAACAAGTGGTTTTAAGTTTACCCCGCCCAGAGCCGGAAATTAGATTTACGATGGCTAGAGTCGAGCTATATCTAGCGGCTGGTGATCGAGAGGGGGCTCTAGAGTGTTTAGAGGATGCCCGCTGTCAGGCTGATCAAGAAGGTTGCTCTGATTTGTACCAGAAAATTATGGACCTGTTGGATAATTTAGAGCGGTCAGAATCTCATGAAATGTAAAATAAAACCCCCGATCGCCTTGCGACCGGGGGGTGGGGGAGACAGCCTAAACCGCTCGACGAGTGGTGGCTTCGGGGGTGCGACTAAACAGGTGATTGATTTGGTAAATCAAAGTGGCGGCCTTGCCTTCTCCACTACCCATATGACGAGTCACCCGCTGGACCAGTTGCTCGACCTTTTCTGCTTGTAAATCCGATCCGGGCGGTAGCTCGGCAGCGAGCCAAGCGAGGACTTTGTAAGTGATGTCCTGACTGGTATCGGTACCGACTTGCCGAAAAGCTTCCTCCAAGGCGGTCGTATGGCTTTTCAGTAATTCACCCGTGCTTTGCACCATAATCTAGTTCTCCTATTGGTTATCCAAAGACCTAATCAAATAAAAACTCCCCGGGAGGGGAGCTCTTTTTAATTTCTGAAACTGATTCTCACTCTCAGTAACTAAAAAGGGCCCCCCTCGTTGGGGTAGGGGTAAACCAAAAACCAAAATAGTTACCCTGATTAGTTCCAAGCTTTAACATTATTTTACTTTAACGGATGAAGTTTATGGTGTCAATTGTTTCATTTGATAAGAATTTAGCGAAAACAAGTCTCGGTCGAGCTCTATTTTTTTTGCTGACTCATTGATATAATAAAGCGGTATGGAAATAACTTATCTGATGATAGGGGTAGTTGGCGGCTTACTAGTCGTCTTTATTGGCTGGCGCTTCTTAGCGAAGTCAAAATTGGGTGCTACGACCGAGGCCAGTGGCCAGTCGTTTATGATGCTACAAAACCAAATGAATGAACTGACACGTCTTCTTGACGATCGGATGGGTCACGTGCGTACTGAGCTTAAAGAGTCGTCAAAGTTTATGCAAGAATCGATGCGAGGGCAGTTTGCCGAGTCGGTTAAAATTATCCAGGATGTGACAGAGCGCCTAACCAAGCTCGATGAGACCAATAAGCAGGTGATGAACTTTACCGACCAATTACGGGATTTACAAGACATTTTAAAAAATCCCAAACAGCGAGGAATTCTGGGGGAGTATTACTTGGAAACCTTGTTGAAAAATGTGTTGCCCCCGGGTAGTTTCGAAATGCAGTATAAGTTTGCCGACGGAGAGATTGTGGATGCGGCCGTTTTCATTAAAGATAAAGTTATTCCGGTTGATTCAAAATTCAGTTTGGAAAATTACAACCGTATCAATGAAGAAAAAAATCCGGCCGAGCGGGAAAAACTGGAAAAGATATTCTTAAGTGATTTGAAAATGCGCATCCAGGAGACGGGTAAGTATATTCGGCCGAACGAAGGTACACTGGACTTTGCTTTTATGTTTATTCCTCACGAGGCGATTTATTACGATTTGCTGGTCAATAAAGTGGGGGCGATTCACGGCGAAACCGAAAATTTGATTCAGCGAGCGGCGGCGAAGTATCACGTCATTATTGTGTCACCGACCTCCTTTTTAGCTTATTTACAAACCGTCCTGCAAGGTTTGAAGGCCTTACAAATAGAAGAATCGGCCAAGGAAATACGGCAGCGGGTAGGGGAGTTGGGTAAACACCTCAGTGTCTATGACTCGTTTATGCAAAAAATTGGCGGGTCTTTGGGGACGACGGTTAGCCACTACAATAATGCCTATAAGGAGTTTAAGAAAATCGATAAAGACGTGGTGCGTATTACCGGCGAAGGCGGTGGGATAGAAGTGCTCCGCTTGGATAAACCGGATTTAGAAGAGTAGGTGAGTGGAAAAATGTCCCCTCTGGCCCGTGGCAAGAGGGGACTATGACTTCGGGGTGAGCCGGGCGACCAGGGGCAGAATGACGAGGCACCACAAGAGGACAATGGCCAACACGGGCACAAAAATTATGACCAGGTCTTCCTCCCACTCTAGGGTACGGATGGCAAAATAGTACCAATTTATGACCGCCGTCCCAAAGGTAACTAGAACCAAGGTGAGCGCACTATAAATCAGGGCTTTTCTCATCATTTGACCCTCCCTAGACCAACTACTCCAATTATAGCTCAACTGAGCTGAAAAACATCACCTCTAATAGCCTGGACCTTGCATTTTTAAGCTATTTTAGTACAATACTGAGGTATGAATTTTGCGGTCATAAAAACGGGGGGAAAGCAGTATAAAGTCGCCGAAGGCGATATTTTGACGATTGAAAAGTTGCCTGACTATGAAACCGGCGGTAAGGTGGTTTTTGATGAAGTCCTCTTAGTTTCCCGTGAGGGCGTGGCCAAAATCGGGGAGCCAAATTTGAAAGGGGTAACAGTAGATGGTGAATTTGTAGAAGAAGGACGCCATAAAAAATTGATTGTTCTGCGCTATAAGAACAAAATTAACTACCGTAAACTAAAAGGCCATCGCCAGCCTTACTCAAAAGTAAAAATTTCTAAAATTAACGTTTAAACGAAAGAGCCCCAAGTGGGGCTTTTTTGTTTGCAAAAGTTTAAGGATTGAGGTAAAACTAAAAGCGGACTAACTGAACTTGATAAACCCTGGAGGATAGATCTATGGTGCTAAGAGAAATTTTTGATGGCCGAGTGCAAATGGTGATTGGGGGCCAGACGGAAGGAGATCACGCCCTTAAAGGCCATCTGACTCCTCAACGGCGCCCGGCTCATAACTTAGGGCGGGTCTTGGCCCTCATTAACCGCCTGAAGGTCAACTGTGTGGTGCCCGAACCCCTGTTTACGCACCAGATCGTTAACCCCAATAGTGATCACTTTAATCACGCTTCAATTGGCCCTCGCGAATTGGAGAACCATTATTTATTGCTTCAGCCGATTCGGCCCGCCGATGGCTGCCTACTGGTAGCCGGCGGTTTGGGTGCTGGTATTTGTAATGCCGATTGCCCAGTGGGGATACTATTTAGTCCCCAGACCGGGCGAGGATGCTTGCTTCACTTGGGCTTACGTTGTCTACTTGAGCTTAATGGCTCACCTAACATCATTGAGCGGGCGATCGAGCTGATGGGCGAGCGAGCTAGTCGTTTAGCTTTTTGGGCTGGGCTGGGAATCGGAGCCTGTTGCTATGGCTATCCGCCAGGCAGCGAAATGCTTGAGTTAGTACGGCGTCAATATCCGGGCGCCTTACTGCTTGACCGGCGGGTTTCTAAAGGGCCTCGGGCCGCAGTCCAACCAGCTTTCGTCGCGGTAGATCTCGGGGCTTTGATATTAGATATCAACGTCAAGTTGGGTGGGTTTGACCAACTCCAGCTGGATTCAGGTTGCAGTGCTTGCAAGCAAGACGCGAGTGGGTCGAGAACCTTCTTTTCCCACACTTACGGGGATAGTCCTCAACGTAACGGGGTGATGGTGCGGATTCTCTAGCCTAGTTTGTCAGTGGTTCTGCGTTTATAACTGGCGGAGCCTATGGTAGCCGCTGGCCTAATTTTAGCCAGCGGTTTTTTATATTTGTTGATACCCTTAGCCTCGATTTTTTAAAGCATTTCTCAAGGTCTCGCTATCAGAATACTCTAGCTCGGTACCAGTGGATAAACCTCGGCCGAGGACGGAAATTTTAGTGTTGGGATAATCTACTAAAATCAGCTGGAGATGTTGCTTTAAATAATCGATGGTATAGTCGCCCTCGGAGTTAACACTGAGCGCTAAAATTATTTCCGTTAATACTCCACTTTTAAGTTCGGTTTTAATTAAATTTAAGAGTTTAGCCAAACGAATCCTTTTAGCTGGTTCTTTGTCTAAAATTGGTACTAGGCCACCTAAAATAAAAAATAGGCCTGGGTAAGAGTCTGACCGCTTGATAGTATCGACATCTAAATCTTTTTCCACCACCATTAGTAAAGAGTGGTCTCGGTTAGGGTCGCTACACAAGCGGCATAGTTGGCCCCCTTGGTCATCTTTAAAGAAATGATAGCCACAGCGATCACACTGTCTAGCTTTTTGTTTTAACAGCGAAATGCTTTCTGTAAAACGATTTAAACTTTGTTCATCTAAAGCGAGGAGAAAGTACACAAAGCGCCGGGCTTGGCGTGGCCCAATCCCGGGGAACTTGATAAACATAGCTACTAGTTGATCGAAGATGCTTGAGCTCATATAAGGCGATACCAATAACGAAGTATAATGCGATACGAATTTACAAATTACATACCTGTCCGCCGTCGCCTGAAGCCTCGGGTAATGTTGGGCGGGCGAATAATACGAATAAAATTGGTCGACTTAAAACGAGCCAAAGTCGCCTTTTTCCACCGTATTGAAGCTGACGCGATGTTCATCAAAGTACAAATCAATCTTACCAACCGGACCATTACGATGCTTCTCTACTAGGATTTCCGCAATGTTTTTTCGCTCGGAACTTTCGTCAAAACGGTCTTCTCGGTGGATAAACATTACGACATCGGCGTCTTGTTCGATCGAACCGGAGTCGCGTAAGTCCGACAACCGTGGTTTACCCCCGCGCTGCTCAACCGCTCGTGAGAGCTGGGATAGAGCAATCACCGGAACTTCCAGTTCGCGGGCCAAGCCTTTAAGGGAGCGAGAAATTTCCGTCACCATTTGCACCATCGAGTCCGACTCCCGGCGGGGGACCATCAACTGGAGGTAGTCGACCACGATTAATGCTAAACCATGTTCCGACTTGAGACGTCGGGCCACCGTTTTCATTTTGGTAATATTGTTGGACGGTTCATCGTCGATGAAAATAGGCGCTTTAGATAGCTGGTCTAGGGCATCGCGAATGCGGTCAAAATCTTCTTGAGCCGATACGCGACCGGTGCGCAATTTCCAGGAATCGACGCGGCTTTCAGCCGCAATGATACGGTCGACTAGTTGTTGGGTGCTCATTTCCAGGGAAAAAATAGCCACTGGCAAATTTTGCCGGCAAGCCACATTACGCACAATGTCTAAGGCGAGAGAAGTTTTACCGACCGAGGGCCGAGCCGCTAAAATAATCAGGTCAGATTTTTGAAAGCCAGACAACAGATTGTCTAAATCGCGAAAGCCGGACGGAACCCCACGGTGGCCGTCTTTAGATTTATGTAATTTGTCAAAACGTTCCCAAGCATCGGTTAAGGTATCTTTAAGGGCAATGTAAGTTTTTTTGGAAAAAGTACCAAGATTAAAAATTAACTGTTCGGCTTTGTCGAATACGGTGTCAATATCTTCGCTTTCGTTGTAACCTAGTTCTAAAATCCGATCGGCTGAATCGATTAGATTGCGCAGAGCAAATTTTTTAGCCACTGTTTCAGCGTAATGAGCAATATTGGCGGCCGACGGGACAAGACTGATTAGTTCGGCTAAGTAGCTACTACCACCAATTTGCTCCAACAGTTTTTTGTTTTTTAAGTGAGAGGTTAGGGTGACGACATCAATCGGCTCATTCTTATCATGTAACTCCACCATGCCTTTGAAAATGATCCGATGTTTGTTGGCATAAAAAGTGTCCGCATAAATAGTATCAAGAATTTCGTGTAGCGAGTCAGGTTTGATCATCACTGAGCCCAAGAGAGCCTGCTCGGACGAAATATCCTGTGGCGGGATCTTTAGTGGTGATTTAACGAAATTTTTAGTGGCTTCGGCCATAAGTAAATCTATTGTAGCACAAGCCACTTAGAGCCCGAGTGGGCCACGGTCCCCAAATAGGCCTTTTTATCGGCTTTTGGTGGAGAAGCTGTGGATACCTCAGTCAGGAGACACCTAAGTCTTGGGTGTCAGTTCGGGCCCGGCCGAGGTGTCTTTTAGAGTGTAGCCTTGTTTATCTATTTCAGCTCGGAGTAAGTCGGCCTGAGCCCAGTCACCACGACCACGAGCAATTTCTCGGTCTTGAACTAAGGACTTGATCGTTTCGGGGATGACAGTGTTGGCAAGCGGTTTCCCATTTAGATCCAAGATACCCAAAATCTCATCAAATTTTTGGATAGTGGCGCGCTTTACACTTGGGTCTAGGCTTGAGTGTAAAACTTCGTGCAAGAGAGCTAGGCCTTTGGCGGTGTTTAAGTCGTCGGCTATCGCAGCTTCAAACTCAGCCATGAAGTGATCATCAGTTTTGCTGGCGGTGGGTAAGCTAGCCACTTCAGTGTTTACTTTTCGCCAAGCCTTGGTGGCTGCCCCGAGGGCTTCGAAGGTAAAGTTGATGGGGCTACGATAGTGGGCCCCCAGTAAAAAGTAACGATAAGCTAAAGCGGGGAATCCTTGTCCAGCCAAGTCACTTAAAGTATAAAAATTTCCTAGTGACTTGGACATTTTTCGGCCGTCTACCGTAATGAAGGCATTATGTAGCCAATAGTTAACGAAGGGTTCGCCGGTCGCACACTCTGATTGGGCGCGTTCGTTCGTATGGTGAACAGGGATATGGTCTTCGCCCCCGGTGTGTAAGTCGAAATGTTTGCCTAAATATTTCATGCTCATCGCGGAGCATTCCAAGTGCCAGCCCGGCCAACCTCGGCCCCACGGAGAGTCCCACTCCTGTAGCCGATCGGCCCCCGGCGGGGAAAATTTCCACAAAGCAAAGTCGGCCGGTTGGCGCTTGCCCTTGGTGACCTCCACCCGAGCCCCGGCCACTTGCCCACTTAAATTTAGCCGGCCTAGTTCGGTATAGGCCGGGTATAAACTGGTGTCAAAGTATAAGCCATCAGCAGCCTCATAAACTAAACCCTTGGTTTCCAGAGTTTTAATCAGCTCAATTTGTTCGGGGATATGGGCCGTGGCGCGAGGAAAAATGGTGTCGGTAGTTTTAATGTTTAACTTAACTAAGTCGTCAAAAAAAGCGGCGGTGTACAGAGTCGTAATTTCCGTCACTTGTTTAGAGGCGGCTCTCGCCGCTTGCTCAATTTTATCTTCGCCAGTGTCGGTGGTATCGCCAGCTAGGTGACCCACGTCAGTAATGTTGATCACTTGGCGAATCGAGTAACCAGACCACTCTAAGGTGCGGCGGAGAATATCGGATAAGATATAAGACCGTAAGTTACCAATATGAGCATAGTCATACACTGTGGGGCCGCAAGAATACAAACCAACTTCGCCCTGGTTAAGCGGGGTAAACTCTTCTTTACTTCGACTTAAAGTATTGTAGAAAAAAAGAGGGGAGCGGGGCATAGCTAAATCCATCTTTTATAGCGGAAAAAGCCAAACATAGTGGCTACGGCTGTTAGCATAATGACAACAATGATCCAGAAATCGTGGCGAGCCCCCAGGATTGGGGTGCTAACAGTGTTCATGCCGAAAGTAGAAGTTAAAACTGACAAGGGGAAGGTAATGAAAGCCATGATGGTTAAAACTTTCATTATTTCGTTGGTTTTAATTGTGAGGAGGGAATCATTGGTGGTTCGTAGGTCATTGTACATTTCCTGTAAATTACTCAAAGCAGTGTTGACGCGATTGTAGGCCAAGCGAATTAGTTTTGGATGAAACCTAAAGTCAGCCCCGAAAAATTCGGTGGTATCATCTTCAAGTTGCGACAAGATGTCAGTGTGCGATTTTAGGGCCCAGCGGAAGTCTAGGAGCTCGTGATGTAGGTCGGCCAGGACGCGGACCATGGCTTTTTCTTGACCGGCAAAAATATTCTTCTCAATTTTTTTTAATTCTGAATTTAAAATTTCCAAATTTTTATCCAGCGATTGGTAAAGTTTGATCAGAATGTGAAAAAAAAGATAGCCGGCGTGGGCTTTTTTGGCCGCGTAATCCGGTGTTAATGTCGTTTCAAAAATCTCACTAAACTCATCGAGAGATTGAATTGGTTGATAATGAATAGTGATGAGAAATTTTTGACCGATAATGAAATCAATCTCATTAGTATCAACTTTGTGCGGAGCCGGCAAAGTTTGATCCAAAGCATTGGTGGCGGGGAAATGGAGAATCAGATAAAGATACTTTTCATAACTGTCTAAACGCGACCGTGGACTAGGGGAGGATAGCTCGTTTTCGACTAGAGAATGAAGCTCATAATCGCGAGACAGCTGATTAAGCTCTTCAGCCGTTGGGACTGAAACATCGATCCAGGTAATGTCCTGGTGTTTAAATTGTCGTATCATATGAAGTAATTATAGTCTTAACCAAAGTTCTCGACAAGCAGTTTTGGGGCTTGGGGCAGGAATGTGTTAAACTAGATAGACTTAAATTTATGAAGCGTTATCTTGGTACAACTTTTACCTTACTACTCGTGCTGGTTATTTTAGGGGCCACCTTTTGGAGTGGCTGGCAGTTGGGGGAGCGGCGGGGGCCCGCTATTGAACGGGTGAGTGGTTTAAGTGACTTAGAAACCCTGAAACCGGATACGGTTGATTTCTCACCATTTTGGGAAGCTTGGACCCTCTTGGATGAAAAATATGTTAATAGCAACGGCACTAGCACTATCGAAACCAAGACCGAGGATCGCTTGTGGGGGGCTATTTCCGGGATGACCGCGGCCCTTGGGGATCCGTACACTGTTTTCTTACCTCCGACCGAAAAACGGCAATTTGAAGAAGATATTTCGGGTAACTTTAGTGGGGTGGGGATGGAGATTGGGGTTAAGGATGGTATCTTGACAGTGGTGGCCCCTCTACCTAACACTCCGGCCAAGCGAGCCGGGATTCAAGCTGGGGATAAAATTTTAAGTATTGATGGCGAGTTGACGTCGGAAATGTCGGTAGATGAAGCGGTTAGTAATATTAGAGGGGAGCGGGGGACGGTGGTTAAGTTAACTATTTTGCGGGTAGCGGCCGGATCGGAACCGCAAGACATTCAAGTCAAGCGCGATATTATTGAAATCCCCACGATCGAGACCGAGCTTTTGCCGGAGCAAGTATTTGTGATCCGACTCTATAATTTCAGCGCTAACTCGCCTGATTTATTCCGCCAAGCCTTGCTTAAATTCCAAGCGACCGGGACCGACCGCTTGGTTTTAGACTTACGGGGCAACCCTGGGGGTTACTTAGATGCGGCAGTCGATATGGCGAGTTGGTTTTTGCCGGAGGGCAAGGTAGTGGTCTGGGAACATCGAGGCGAGGGAGCCAAGGACGTGGCTTATCGCAGTAAGGGTTATAATGCTTTCACCGATGATCTTAAAATGATAGTGCTGGTAGATCGGGGTAGTGCCTCGGCGTCAGAAATTTTGGCTGGGGCCCTCTCGGAATATGACATAGCCACTTTGGTGGGGGAACAAACTTTTGGTAAAGGTTCGGTTCAAGAGCTGGTGCCGGTCACTAGGGAAACGGCCTTAAAGGTAACCATTGCCCGTTGGCTGACCCCCAAAGGCGTATCAATCTCTAAAGAAGGTCTAACTCCGGCGGTGGTAGTAGAGCTCTCAGCCGAGGATTACGAGGCTGGCCGTGACCACCAATTAGACAAGGCGGTGCAGTTGCTGTTGGGACAATAGACCTATGGACAAGGGGGTTTAAATAAGCTATGATCTAGCTACTTTTTACTTTTAAATCAAGCACATATATGAAGGTAGTACTGATGCAGGATGTAGCAAAATTGGGCAAAAAATATGAAGAGAAAGAGGTAGCCGCCGGTTACGCTCGGAACTTTTTATTACCTCGCGGCAAGGCAGTTATGCCGGGGATTATGCCTGAGGCCAAATTAACCAATTTAAGGGAAAAACATTTAGCTGGTTTCTCGAAGCAAAAAGAAGCCCTCAAGCTCGCGATAGAAGCCCTGCCCACTAAGAGTATTAGCCTTATGGCCAAAGCTAATGAAGAGGGGCACTTATTTGCCGGAGTGGGCAAGGGGGATATAGCGGAGGCTCTGAAAGCTCAGTATAATTTGGACGTTGATCTCGAATTGATTCACTTAGGTAAAGCTTTGAAAACTACTGGTATCCACGAAGTTGAAATAGGGGAGGGTAGTAAAGTGGAAGTGATTATTGAAGCAGAGAGTTAGAATATTTAAATTAATAACCCCATCAAAAAAACTGCTCGAAAGAGCAGTTTTTTTGATGGGAAAAAATTTAAATTATTTAGTTACCACGTTGGCTACCTTGTGGACTTTGGTTCGGCCATTGAAAGACAGCTTTCTTTTCTCGGTGAATTTGACTTTACCTTGGGCTACGGCAAAAATAGTGTGGTCTTTGCCCACTTTAACATTGGTGCCAGGTAGGACCTTGGTACCGCGCTGACGCACCAAGATGGCTCCCGGTTTGGCATCCTCACCATCGTAGAGCTTGGTGCCTAAATATTTTGGATTGGAATCTCTAAGGTTTTTAGCCGAACCGCCGGCTTTTCTATGGGCCATGAGGATTAATGGTTAGGATTTGCTGGTTGGTAGTTCTATAATCTATAATAAGTACCAAATGAGTATAAGAGATATAGTCGAAAAAATCAAGGGCCCGAGCCCTAACCAGGTAGCCTCCCTTAGGGCTTGGCTGGGGGAATGGGAAAAAGATATTTTTATTATTTTACTGATTATTTTGACCGCCGCCCTGGCTTTTGGTTTGGGGCGCTTAACAAAATTAGAGGAAAATCGAGTGCCAGTTAGAGTCATTGAACCGGCTACCTTGCCGATAACCGAGTCTAACAATACGACTAATACCAGTGAAGCCCCAGGGCTGGCTACCGGAAAATATGTGGGTTCTAAAGGTGGGACTAAATACCATTTCCCGTGGTGCCCGTCGGCCGTCACTATCAAGGAGGGGAATAAGGTCTGGTTTGCTACTAAAGAAGAAGCTGAATTAGCCGGTTATAGCCCGGCCAAAAATTGCCCGGGGTTATAGTTTTCTAAGGGTGCTACTTATTTTATTAGGTTTAATTAAGGGTAAGAAAAAAGCCTCGCCGGTGCACGTTGGGCGAGGCTTCAGACGAAAGGGGGCCTACTTCTTATTCGGACCCCGGTTCGTTCCAGGCGGAGGGTAAACCTCCGTCACCTTGTAGCGGAAGTCCGCGACCTCCGCGCTGGGGTTGGGAAGTGGACCTTGGTGGGTCCGACGACGATGAAAGCAATTGGTTTTAGGACCAGTATTCTTCCCGCGCGACTTAGCTACCATATAGATCCCATCCTTTTTTATTGAGAGACCCAAGTGCACCAAATTTAATTGTCCATTTTTTTCTCCAAAATGCAAGGGGAGTGGTTGGTGATAAAGCCGAAATCTTAATCTGTAAAAAATTACCACTCACTTCCCTACCGGTCGGCGGGGGAGACAACTGGTACCAAACAAGGGTTAATATAAATAATATTAAATCGGGGAACCCCCTTATCTTAGACGATCGTACTGGATAGGTAGATCGGGGTAGGGGGTTGGGTATCAGATAATTAGAGGGAGAGGTTCAGCTCCTGAGTTTTTAATATAACGTCGCACAATATAGATTTTGCGACGTAAGACATTTAAATAATAAAATTGAGACGGATGAAATTAAGTTTTTGGGTGGAATTTGTTCTCAATTTTTTTGTAAATCAAGTAAAAGACCCAGGCGATGATGCTGGGCAGATGTTTAAATAGGTTTAGTAAATCCTCTTTCCACTGTTCGACGTCTAAATAAAACATAAAGAATGACCGGAATTAGTCTAAATGTAAAAAGCGGCCGCACAACAGATGATGAAGGTAATTGGCCGCTCCTAGGATGGAAGTTGAGTTAACTAGCTCGTTCCATCAGCTGTCTATTATAACGATAATTTTATTAAATTGGCAATTTGGTACTTAATATTTAACCAAGCCTGCCACCTCAGCCAAAGGCAGACAAGCAGCCGACCGGGTATTCTCGGCAACCAATAAACCCTGTCGGGTTTAAGCGACAGGGTTTATTTTCTGAGACCAGCACGGTCGGCTCCAATTCCAGTGACGGGAACCCCCGTTTTTTAAGAGCCAGAGAGCATAGTCGATATTACCCGTGATGGTGTAAATATCAAAGCCAAGCTCCTGACTTTTCTCGAGGTGGTACTTCTCATTAATTTGAAAGATACCGACGTCTAGTGGATTATGAAGACCGCGTAACGGAGTCATATTATCGTCAATAAATTGACGATTGGTGCTTTCACAAAATGCAATTGCTTGAGCCAGTTTCACATCAACCCCTTGTTCCTTACTATGTATTGCAATTAGCTCAGGAATCGATAAATCTGAATTACTTTGGGTTGGGGCTACTTCGGACTCAGTGACAAGTTGCGCAACTTCTACCTGGTCGGCGGTCGCGGTCGAAACCGGAACACCGGCAGTGGTAGGAGTAATATTTGTGACAGCTATAAGGCTTGCCAAGCCTATTTGTAAAGTTCGTAAAATAAGCCGTAGGGCTAAATTTTAAACTTCAGAGTCCGCCACTTGTAGTGGGAAGCGGATTCCAAAGAAAAAAACACTTTGCAGTGTTTTGCGTGATGGTGAATTTAAGAGTTACATACTATCACACACAATGTAAGTAACTGTCAATATTATAGCAAGGGGCTCGACCATTGTCAAGCGTTTTTAGATGGCAAAAAAACGTTATATTTAAAGGGTTTTTTAGCTAATGACTGGTCCACCAATCTGATATGATCGGCCAAATTTGTTCCAAAACGACCTGATTCCAGACCCATAAAGCCGGCTCTTTAATGTAATTTTCCCACACATGGAGGCCAAAAACCCAGACTTTATCCCCCGCTTCTTTTATGACGTCCATATTTCGCTGGGTAACTTCTGAATCCGTTATGGCTCTTAGGTCAATTTTAAAAATTCCCAGCACAATCACCAGAACAATAATGATTAGGATAATTTTGATAAAACCGCCTGAGTTTTGCTTGGAAGCCATAGATTAATGTTTCAAAAAGTGATTAATAATTATTTACTCTATTTTATAGATAAGATAAAGGGTTAAGAACTGCTTCTTTAGTGGCCAAGGGAATTCGGTAAACCCCGCAACCGGGCACCTTAGACTGCAAGGAACCGATTTGGGAGCCTTGGGTCGCGAGGAGAGTGAAGTGCAAGTGTGGCCCGGTAGTGTAGCCGGTGTTGCCACTATAAGCTACGATGTCACCGGTTTTTACTGTCTGACCCTCAACTACTTTCGGTAGGGAAAGATGACCGTAAACGCTCGAGAGGCCATTATTATGCCTCACCATCACCCAGCGACCATAAGAGGCTCGCGGACAGGTTAAGTCGGTATCTCCTACCCCAATCACTGTTCCGTCTAGAACCGCTTTGACCGGGGTTCCCACGGCCGCCGCCAGGTCTATACCATTATGACCAGCTCCCTTATAAATCTGGGCGTTAGCGGTGGCAAAAGGAGTGTTGCCAAAGTATTGAGTCACTACTACTTTATCAAAAGGCCACTTAATTACTCCCCGCCCGGTGGCCGGCAGGGATCCCGGGTTAACAATGAGGTTTAAAGCATCTTCAGCTTTCCTAATTTCCGCCTCCACTGCATTTTTCTTGGCGATGCGGTCGGCCAGGAGTTGCTGGTAGCTAGCCTCTTGGGCTTTAGTTTGGGACAGTAAAACGCTTTTCTCTGACTGGTTCTGAGTGACAATCTGTCGTTGGTCGGCTAATTTTGATTGGAGTGAAGTCAAAGCTAGTTTTTCTTCTTCCGATTCACTCTTTTGTTTTTCGTAGGTAGTTTTAGTCTTTTTAAGCTCTAAAATCTGGGCCTCGAGTTTACCGCGAAAAGATTCCAGGGTGGCGTAGTCGTTTAAAAAATCGGACAAAGTGTCATTACTTAAAAAGGCGACCGTGAAGTTGAAAGTATCAGCGTCTTTCATTTCTCGTAAAGCCGCTGCCACGGCTAGGTGGTTGGTTTCAATTTTACTAGCGCTAGTGGCTATTTCACTACCTAGCTTTTTAATGGTTAGTTCGGTAGCACTGATTTTTTTACGAGTTAAAGCCACGTCGGTTTCCAATTTTTTCTTCGAGCTCTCTAGGCGCGCCAACTCGGCGTTTAGAGTACTAGACTGGCCTTTGGTGGCGGCAATTTTTTTCTGATACTCGGCAATTTCTTTTTCCAGTTGAGCGATTTCACTATTTTTGGAAGTGATTTGGTTTTTCAGCTCATCCACTGATTGAGCGTTGGTTTGCGGTGTAAGGACGAGAATTATCAAAAAAAACAGACACCAAGCAGTATATTTAAAATATCGAGCATTCATAGCCCTATTATAAAGGGTATTAAACCCAAGGGCAAAGTCTTAGATCTATTCGTTCGTCTAATTAACGTCTCCGATAAGTACTATTCCTTGGTTTAACCGATTGATCGTTTTTTCTTTACCTAAAATAGACGCTACGATAAAGGGATCTGGTGATTTGGCTCGGCCGGTTAAGGCCACTCGCATCGGCCACAGCACCTCACTCCTCCCCTCTTTAGTAGCAAAATCCCACACCGTCTCCTTGATGACTTCGGCAGTAAATTTTTCAACTGGGACTTGCTCTAAAATATTGACTAAAGCTGGTAGGTGTTTTGGGGTTTTTAAAAGTTCAGGTAAGATCGTGGGGGTTTCAATGAAGTAATCCCACTCCCCCTCTTCTTTCATCCGGTCAAGGTCTGCTATAGTCTCTACTCGCTCTAAAATAACCGGTAACAGGCGTTCTAGACTTATTTCAGGCAAAGAGCTTAAGTTGGGAATTTTAGCTAAAACCAGCTGTTTTAGCTCACCGGCCGGGCGGCGGCGCAAATGCTCTCGGTTGAACCACCGCAGTTTTTCTTCATTGAAAATGGCACCAGCCTTTTGGACTTTAGACAAGTTGAATTTTTCCATTAGCTCGGCCTTAGACAAAACTTCTTCGTCGGTACCAGGGTTCCAGCCGAGCATGGTCATAAAGTTAAGGAGGGCTTCCGGTAAATAGCCTTGCTTGCGGTACTCGGTTAAGGCTAGGGCCCCTTTGCGCTTGGAGAGTTTAGAGCGGTCTGGAGCCAAGACTAGTGGCAAGTGAGCATACAAAGGGGTGGGAGCGTTGATAGCTTCTTGGATTAATATCTGACGTGGAGTGTTGGAAATGTGATCTTCACCTCGGATGATGTGAGTGATACCTAAGTCGGCATCATCGGCTACCACGGCCAAGTGAAAGAGGGGTTCATCTAAAGATTTGGCAATCACAAAATCTCCCAGCTCGGTGGTGTCAAAAATTATTTCACCGCGGATGAGGTCAGTAAAAGTCACTGTCCGATTGGGATTTTTGAAACGAATGACTTCACTGCGTCCCCCTTCTTTAACCGGAGTTTCCTTGGAGATATAAGCTTGGCCACCGGCGATCATTTTTTCTAAATAAGCCCGGTGATGTTCACTTCGCTTAGATTGGTGGTGTAACTCATCATACTCTAGCCCTAGCCAACTTAGACTGTCTAAAATATTAGCCTCGTATTCCGGCCGGCTGCGCTCACGGTCAGTGTCTTCAAGGCGTAAAATGAATTTACCTTTATGTTGGCGGGCAAATAGGTAGGCAAAAACGGCCGTTCGATAATTACCGGCGTGTAAAAGTCCGGTGGGACTGGGGGCAAAGCGTGTAACTATAGACTGGTTAGATTTCATGTTGGATGGCAATGTCTAAAATTTCTTTAGCAATCAGGCGAGCGGCTTCCGGCCGGGCAAAATTCTTGGCCCCGATCTGCATTTCGGCCGCCAGTCGTGGATCTGTCAAAATACGTTTTATCTCTAAGGTTAAGACCGAAGGTGACAAATTATTTTCTTCGATTACTACCGCTCCACCGGAGCGGGCATAAGTAAAAGCGTTGCTCCGTTGGTCGTGACTAATGGTCTCTGGAATGGGAATAATAATAGCCGGAATTTCCCAATGTGCAATTTCAAAGATGGCGGATCCGGCCCGGGAAACAACCAAGTCGGCCACTCCGGCGGCCATTCGCATCGCTAGGTCATTTAAATATTCAAACGTTTGGTAACGCTTGGAGTTGGGGTTATCTTTCAATATAACTTGAGTGCGGGCTTTTACATCAGCAAAATTTTGTTTACCGGTTTGGTGAATTATTTGGTAAGACTCCAGTAGTTCCGGTAGAGATTCTAGCAGAACATTATTAATGCACTGCGATCCAAGTGAACCACCTAAAACCAAGATAATGGGTAAATCCTCTTCCAGTTTAAGAAATTTTTTGGCTCCTTGAGGAATGGGATTTAAAATTTCTCGGCGCAGTGGATTGCCGACGACCGCCGTTTTCTTGGTCTCGAAATAGCTGGCTGCTTCCTCGTATGACAAAGCGATACGCTGGGCAAATTTTCCGGCCCATAAATTAGCTCGACCAGGTTGGGAGTCAGACTCGTGAATAAAAATAGGAATCCCTAAGATTCGGCCAGCGCAGACGGCCGGTACACTCGCATAACCGCCTTTGCTAAAAATTACATCGGGGTAAATCCAAAACATTTTCCAAATGGCTTGCCCAATACCAAAACCAATTTTAAATAAATCGGTAAAATTTAAAATGGAAAAGTAGCGACGCCACTTGCCGGCGGCGGCCACTACGAAGCGAATATCGTTTTCTAATAACAACTTTTCATTATAGGGCTTGTCCGACATGAAGTAGAGCTTGGATCCGACCAGCTTTTCTTCATAAACGACGGCTCGTAGTTCCTCGGCCACCGCAATGATGGGGTAAAAATGTCCCCCCGTGCCCCCACCGGTAAATAAAATTCGCATCTTTATGAAAAATTAGTCACCACTATTAATAATTTTAAATTTAGCGGTGGCAGTTGGTTAATAATGGAATTCGTTCTCATCTCGAGAGTATTATTTAATGGCTTTGGTTTCGTGGCGTGAGACGTTTAATATAATTCCGGCGGCCACCAGGCCAAACAAGAGAGCACTACCTCCTTGCGACACAAAAATTAAAGGCTCACCAGTTAAGGGCAAAAGTCCCAACATTGCTCCAATGTTTATAAAGGATTGTGACACTATGAGTATAACAAGCCCTAGTACGATAAGTCTACCAAAAGTATCGGGCGCTCGAGCCGCAATTTTAAGTCCGGTAATCATAAAAAGTAAAAATAAAAGTATGATGACCAGGGAGCCAACAAAACCAAATTCCTCAGCCGCGACCGCAAAAATGGAGTCCCCGATCGGTTGAGGCAAGAAGCTAAACTTTTGTAAACTTTGACCAAACCCTCGACCAAAAACTCCCCCAGAACCAATGGCAATTAGGGATTGATTTATTTGGTATGAAGAACCAAGCTGATCGGCGGCTGGATCTAAGAAGGTAGCCAACCGACTGCGTAGGTAAGGCCTAGTGGCCACCAGTGACCCTAGGGCTATAGCACCGATTAGAGCCAGGAGTACTAAGTGTCGCCACTTACCGCCGGCCACTATAAACTGGCAGACCATTGCTAAAGCAATTACGAGAAAAGTACCAGTGTCGGGCTGGCTAAGTAGTAGTAACCCGGCTAGGGCAAGCAGGATAAGTAAAGGCATTACGCCTTTAGTAAAAGTGCCAGCCCTAGCTTTGGCGGAGGAAAGCCAAGCGGCATAGTAAATTATAACGCCTAGCTTAAGTAACTCCCCTGGTTGAACCGTAAAACCGGCGAGGCCGATCCAGCGAGTAGCCCCGCCGGAATCTACTCCTAAACCGGGAATAAAAACCAAAGCAGTGGCCCCCAGAGCGACCACCAACAGTGGTAAAGACCATTGCCGCCAATGTTTATAATTTAAGTTTGAGAGTAAAACCATCAGGACCAAGCCCCCTAGAAGCACCATTAACTGTTTTAGACCAACCTTAATGAAGCCACTAATTTCACTGCCTACCATTCCCAGTGAAGCTGACAGAAAAATAAAAAAACCAACCACTGAGATTGTCAGAATCAAAATTAAAAAAGTTCGACTTTGATTTTTAGCAGTGAGGCGAGTGGTCATTTTATTTATCTAGGAGAATCAAAATCATACCAATAATAGCGGTAATGATTCCTACTACCCAGTAGCGCATCACCACTTTGGCTGCTGGCCAGCCAATGGCTTCAAAGTGATGATGAACAGGAGCGACCAAGAAAATCTTGCGACCGTGGCGAAGTTTTTTGGAAACCAATTGAATTACCACCGATAGTGAAGTAATAAATAAAGGAAAAGCAATAATCGGTAGCCACAAGGCGGAGTCGGTTAAAAAAGCTACTACTGTTAAAGTGGTAGTTAGTCCGAGAATGCCTGTTTCTGACATATAAAATCGGGCCGGCGGGATATTAAACCACAAAAAAGCCAGTGTGCCCCCCATAATTACCGCGCAAAAAGCGGCCAAGTCGATTTGATTTTGAAAAAAAGCAATTCCGGCGTAAGCCCCAAAAATAATCGACATAATACCCCCCGACAAGCCATCGATTCCGTCTATGACTCCGCTAGAAAAAAGGGCTAGCATAATTCCGATAAAAATGGGAATGAGCCAGACACCAACCTCTAAATCAGCGCCAAAAGGGATGTGAATAGTGCTGACGCCTAATTTATAGTAAAACCACCAACCGGCACCCAAACCTAGGGCGGTTACTACTACCAAACGGCGACTGAAAGACAGCCCCCCGTTCTGACCGTCTTTGGGTTCTCGGATTTGCAGCCAATCATCCACCAAGCCGAGACCGGAGGCAACCAGTAAGGTAAACAGTGGTAGCCACGTTTGATTACGACTTAAGAAGTCCAGTTTAGTGGTAATGTCGGTTGGAAAAATTTGAGAGATAATCCAGATGACAGCAATGGTTAAAAGAGCACTGGCCCAAATAATAATGCCGCCCATTCGTGGGGTGCCTGTTTCTTTATGAGCGTGGAGTTTGTTGAAGATGGGCGTGTCGCGGCCGTCGGGAGCAACTTTCCCCGACTTCTTTTTCCACAAGCGATGTTTGTATAAGTAATGAGTCAAAACCGGTGTCATAGCAATACCTAAAAAGAAGGCGATAGCTGTTGGGGCAAACACTTTGACTATACTTAACATCATGGTTTTAATTTCTAATTAGAAAAATAATTAAAAGTGGCTCCAGTTAGTTTCAACACATCTCTAAAGCGCCCATCTAAGCTGGAGCCTAAAACTACAATGACGACCGGTTGGCGTAAGCCGGCATCGAAGGCGATAGCCAAATTGCCGCCAGCCGCTAGAGTATAACCGGTTTTAGAGGCCAGTAAGCCTGGTATTTGGTTGAGGATATCATTGGTGTTTTTCCCGGTATAAGTTCGTCCACTTTGGGAAGTTCGGTTGATTGAGCTTTTGGTAGTGGCCGTCATCAAGTCCGGTTTTCTGGTAATGATGTGAGACAAGAGGATGGCTATGTCTCGGGCACTACCATAAGATCCACCGTAAAGCTCGCCCACGTCTAGGCCGGTGGCGTTAATAAAATAGGTTTTGTCTAAACCTAAGGTGGAGGCAGTACTATTCATGCGGGTTATAAAGTCGTTATTTGTTTTTTGATTAGCTGCTTCGGCGATGGCACTGGAGGCTCCGTTGGAGGACGTAGTTAATTTATAGTCTATTAGATCTTTGAAAGTCCAAGTATCCCCTTCTAGTAAGCCAGCGTTACTACCCCCAGCCAAAGCACTCGGACTAATGGTAATTAAATCACTGTCAGCAAAAATATCGGCCGCTACTAAGGCCGTCATAATTTTAGTAATTGAAGCTAGGGGTAACTGCTGGTCAGCGTTACTCTCATATAAAACTTGCCGATTTTCGACATCCCAAACCATGACCGCTTTCGCTTCTAAATTAAGATTAGCAAAAAAGGCGGCCGGATCAGTTTTTACCGGAGCAGTTTCAGCGGCCACTACTGGTGGGGAAACGGCTGGCCAGGAAGGTAACCACAAGAAGGTAAAAACTACAATCAGCGTGCTGGTTCCGAGGGCAATTAGTCGGAGGTAGATTTTTGGGTTAGTCATCATTTTTTTCTTTGTCAGTAAAAAATTGTTTAATTTCGGCTTGGACTTTATCAAAATTAGGTAACTCCTCGATCCGAGTAAGTCCTAGGTGAGCGAGTAAGTCTAAAGTGGGCTGGTAGACGAAACTGCGACTGTCGTTTGGATTGGGTTTTCTTTCCACCAAACCGCGAATCATTAGATTCCGTAAAATGAAACTGGAGTTGACTCCTCGAATATAATCGATTTCACTGCGGGCTATTGGAGCACGATAAAGCACAATGGTCAGAGTTTCCAAACCGGCTCGACCCAAATCTTTCGATAGCTCCTCTTGCGTAATTTTACTTATCAGGTCGCTAGTGGCGGAAGCTGTTCCTAAAGCCACGTTCTCATTATGTCGAACTAGTTGTAGACCACGGGCAGTAAGATCTGATTCTAAACTAATCAAAGCCACCTCTATTTCCTCGAGCTTAACCTCCAGGATCTTGGTTAACCAAGACAAGCTAACCGGCTCGGCTTTGTAAAAAAGAATAGCTTCAATTTTGGGGGCGAGCTCCATGTCGAGGTGGGTAAATTATACGTTTTTAAGACTCTTTTGACAAATTGGACTAAAAGTTTAGTATCGAGGCAAAGTGGGGTTTAGACTCTGCATATCAATGTCTTCAAAATGAGCGTTTTGGTTAACCTCGATCATTCCCTGTTTTACCAGTTCTAGCATACCCAAAAAGCTGACAATAATGTTTACTTTTTCGGCTCGATTACGGGGAGCAAAATCGTTGAACTTAAGTGATAAAGCTCTTTCAATTCTTTGAATTAATTTTTCCATCGCTTCCTGTAGACTGATGACCCTTTTGACCGCAATTTGGGGTAGATTGCTTATCTTAGGTAAAGCGGCTAGTAATTTTAAAATTACATTTGTCAGATTATCAACTACGAGTTCCGCACTGGGAGCAAAAACTGGCTCATAGTTCCGTCGCGGTAGCGGCCAGAAAACGGGTTGATGGTCAAACAACTGTTTAATATCCAAACTGGCTGTTTGCATTTGTTGGTATAGTTTGAGCCTGAGTTCTAATTCTTCTGCGCCCCTCTCTTCTTCTGGTAGCAAGTTTAGACTAGGTAAAAGTGAAGCTGATTTTATCAGCATTAAAGTGGAAGCAATCACTAAGAAATCTGCCGCTTCGCGTTTGGGCAAATTAGACAGGTTCGTGATATAGGCGATATAGTCGTCCGCCACTTGGGCAATACTGACTTGGCTGATGTGTAGTTGGTTTTTTTCAATCAGTTGAAGTAAGAGATCCAGTGGCCCCTCGAAGTCTCCAATTCTAGTAGAAAATTTTTCGCTCATAGTTACTTAGTAATATAGCTTTTTTATAGCCTTTAGACAAAAAGAAAAGGCCCTAGAGTACGGCGTGGGTTGACTCGGGGTAAGGGAGTCATTCCACAACTACTAGGGCCTTTAGTGAAGCGACTCGACCCTTTGGCTTGGGTACGGACTGGTTGAGTCGCTGAGGAGGGCTTAAATGCCATAAACTGACGGCGGTCGGACGGAAAAAACAGACGAAAAAGGATGAATGGGAATGGATGAGCCCGTCCGACCGCTTGTCAGTAATAATAACTATCTATTTAGATTATAACAAACAGGTAGAATTTGTCAATAGATGAACTAGAGGATCCAATCCAGGAGCCGAGTAGACTTATTTTCGATCAATTTTTAGCCCAAGTTCCGTTAACTGTTCAACTTTGACGGGGGCCGGCGAGTCCATCATTAAGCCCCCCCCCGGTTTTCGGGAAAGCTATTATTACTAAACCGACGAATTGTTGCCAATTAATTAAACCTATTTAGATAATAGATTATCTATTCGATTTAGATCTCGGGGAAATAAGGTTGCTTCTTTAACATTGTCTAATCCAATCAGCTTGGCTGTTAGACGCTCTAGCCCTAAACCTAGTCCACCATGAGGAGGCATTCCAAATTTAAAGGCTTGGAGGTAATAAGAGAACTTTTCTGGTTCCAAGCCCTTTCCTTTAATAGCGGTCACCAGATTATCATAGTCGTGAATACGTTGGCCGCCGGTCGTAATTTCAATTCCTCTAAACAGAAGGTCAAATCCGGCTGCATAACCTGGGTCAGCTGGGTCTTCGTAGGTATACATCGGACGTTTGGATAGTGGAAAGTGAGTGATAAAAATGAAATCGGAGTCCCAAGTTTTTTTAGCATACTCACAAATCCACCTTTCGTGTTGTGGTTCAAGGTCGGGTTCATTAGAACAATCTTCACCGAATTCCTTCTTTATTATGGCTTGGGCCTCCCTGAGTTTAAGAGTTGGAATGGAGTCTGGAACTGTGGGGATTGTTGAGCCGAGGGCTTTAAAGTCTTCACTTCGGGTCTCCGAGAGTTTCTTCATAATATGAGCTAGTAGTTTATTCTCTGTAGAGCAAATATCCCTGAAGGAGTCTATGAACCCCATTTCCAGGTCCAAGCTGGTGTATTCATTTAAGTGGCGGGTTGTGCTGTGTTTTTCTGCTCGATAAACGTTTCCGGTGGTAAAAACTTTTTCAAAGATACCAACCATAATTTGTTTATAAAACTGAGGACTTTGAGCTAAGTGAGCAGTGTGGCCAAAATATTCAATATTGAAGGAGTTGGCTCCCCCTTCCGCGTCATCACCAATGAGTTTAGGAGCTTGAATCTCTGTAAAATTTTGAGCCACTAAATATTCCCTAAAAGCCTGAATAATTGAAGCTTGAATGCGAAAAATACTTTTAGACCTTTCAGTTCTTAGAGTTAAGGGTAAGTGATCTAAATAAGTGTCAAAGTTTAGATCGGCTTCTTTTTCAAATGGTAATTCTTTAGCTGTACCTACAACCGTAATTCCGGTGACTTCCAATTCCAAATCTCCATTTAAGACACCGGCTTTCACCATTTTTTCTGGCCTTTGGTTAACAGTGCCAGTCACCTCTACCACCCACTCGGGCCGGATGGCTTCCGCTGCCGTGTGAGCCTCGGTGTGGTTGGGCAAGACTACCATCTGCACTTGTCCGGAGACGTCCCGCAGATCAATAAAAATTAGTTTACCGTGGTCACGTCTGATGTCGACCCAGCCTTTTAGTAAAACCTCTGCCCCGACTTTTTTTTTAAGATCTTTAATATAAGTTCGTTCCATAATATTTTGTCGAAGGGATACAAAAACGCCCCTCCGAATTTATTTAGTAAATAATAAATTCGCAGGGGCGGTTTCGAGGCCGCGGTGCCACCCTGGTTTATATCTTGATTACTCCTTGAGGGTTCTACTGTGGTCCGCCGAAGCTTATTTCGTAGGCGACCCGCAGTCCGCCTTAAAGCTTCCCTAACCGGTTCTTCCCTCGCCTCCCCGGTGTCGGCCGGATCACAGGCTTACTTACTCACTATAACACTTTTCTTTAAAGCCACAAGCCCACTATATTATACCACAACTACTACCTCACATAAGCTTAGTTTATGTAGAAGCAATTTCTCTTGATACTTACTGATGCAAGCCGATTTGGAGTTCGTACAGCTCGCGGTAGCGGCCACCAGTTAGGTTGATTAGTTCATCATGGGTACCGCGTTCAACAATCTGGCCTTCATCGAAGACCAGAATTAAATTAGCTTGGCGGACAGTCGATAAACGATGAGCTACAATAAAGGTAGTGCGACCAGACATTAGCTTATTTAATGACTCCTGAATGATTCGTTCCGACTTGGCATCGAGGGCGGAAGTGGGTTCGTCTAGGATTAAAATAGAGGGATTGCGTAAAATCGCTCTAGCTATAGCAATACGCTGTTTTTGGCCCACTGATAGTTTGACACCCCGCTCTCCGACAATTTGTTTCCACTTCTTTGGGAATTTTTGAATGAAGTCATAAGCATGAGCATTTTTAGCGGCGGTGGCAATTTCCTCTTCCGTGGCTTTAAAATTCCCGTAAGCAATGTTCTTTTTTACTGTATCATTAAACAGTACCACTTCTTGAGGCACCACGGCAATTTTTGAACGCAGAAATTTTATATCTAATGATTTAATATTATGGCCGTCGATTAGGATTTTACCTTGGCGTGGAAAGTCGTAAGCAGATAATAAATCGATCAGCGTACTTTTACCCACCCCTGATTCCCCTACCAGCGCCACCACTTGCCCGGCCGGCACTTCAAAACTAATTTTCTTTAACACCGGTTTGTCTTTCTCATAGTAGTAGCTGACATCTTGAAAGGCAATTTGTCCGCGAATAGCCTCTAAGGGCACCTGGTTGGCTGGGTGGTAGTTTTCCGGTAGTAGAGCCAGGATCTTTTCAACAGCGGCAATATCCAGCAAACCATTTTGAATTATACGCCACATATTCATCAGGGTGGTGAAAGGAGCAAATAACATGGCCAAGTAGCTATTGAAGGCGATCAGCTCCCCAATCGTAATCGTGCCGGCGAGCACTAACCTAATGGACCAGATAAAGACAATAATTTGTAAAGTAATAACCAGTAAACCCTTAATAGTGTTTAAGGTCTGCCAAATTATATCCATACCTAGCCAGTGAGGTAAAATAAATTTCTTGAAAATCTGACCGAGGCGTTTCTGTTCATAGGTTTCGGTCACAGATTGTTTTACTGTATGGATGTTATTGACCACATCGTGGACATCGCCGTAAGCTCGGCCCCACCCTCTAATTAGTTTGGTTTGAAAACTAGCACTATCTTTAATAAAAAAGTAAGCAATGATGACGTATAACCCCACAGCGAGAAAAGACACTAAAGCGACGACGGGGTTAATGGTAAGGAGAAAGAAAATAGCAACGATGACCGACAAAAATTCAGGTCCCAAGCCCCCTAAGAGGCGTTCGGTGATTACCTCTACTCCCATACCGGCACTATTAATTTTGGTCGTAATATCCCCTATTTTGCGCTTCTTGTGAAAGGAAACCGGGAGCTCTAGCAATTTGGCATAGGCGGCGCTTTGGTAGCTAAATCGGCCGTCGAAGCCAAAAGCTGATTGCAGAAGGTATTTACGATGTTCCACCACAATCAAGACTAGTTGGATGAGAGCTAGGGTGACCAGTAAGACCAGGTAGAGCGGAAATTGATAACCAGCCAGGAGTAGTGTTTCGTCCGGGGCTAAGATTTTATCAAACAGCCGACCGGTAATATAAGGTACTACACCATTACCTATGGCCGACAAGAGACCCAACCCTAAAATAAACAACGATTCTTTTCGCTTGTCTTTGAGAAAATTTAGAATAACAACCAGTCCAATTTTAAAATGGTGACTTTTTAATTTGGAAGCCATGAAAAAGATTAGAGGCCGAGTTTTTGGCGGACGTCGGCCATCTTGCAGCTGGCGTGCTCGCGGGCGCGCTTACCACCTTCGGTGAGGATGGCTTGAACGTGAGCAGTGTCGCCGGCAATGGCCTCACGCTTGGTACGTAGAGGGGTAATAAATTTAATAATATTAGCGGCTAAAATATCTTTAGATTCTTTGTAGCCGATCGTGCCAGCTTGATAACGACTGGTTAGGTCTTCAATTTGGTCCTCACTAAACAAGCGGTGTAGGGCAAAGACATTGTCGGTAGCCGGGTCTTTCGGTTCGTCTGGAGTTTTGGAGTCGGTGACTATTTTGGCTACTAGGGATTTAACCTCGTCGTCACCCGCAAAGAGCGGAATATGGTTATTGTAGCTTTTGCTCATCTTGCGACCGTCGATACCGGGTACCACTGATACCTCTGGTTGAATGAAACTTGAGGGTAGTTTAAAAGTTTCGCCAAAAGTGCGATTAAACTTTTCAGCCGTATCGCGGGCAATTTCCACGTGTTGTTTTTGGTCTTGGCCCACGGGTACGATGTCGGCATCTTGAATTAAAATGTCGGCGGCCATTAGCATTGGGTAATCAAACACTCCGACATTAATTTCTTTGTTTTTGGCCTCGGCATCCTTGAAAGCGTGGGCGCGCATAAGGTAAGGCATAGTAGTGAGACAATTGAAAATCCAAGTGAGTTCGGTCACTTCTGGAACATCTGATTGTTTAAATAAAGTGATTTTAGCGGGGTCTAGGCCAATAGCTAGGAGGCCAATAGCTAGGTCTAAGGTATAGCTAGCCATTTTCTCCCGGTCTTGGACCGAGGTTAGGGCGTGGTAGTCTGGGATGAAAATATAAGATTCATACTCGTCTTGAAAGTCGACAAATTGCTTCATCGCTCCAAAGAAGTTGCCAATATGAGGTCGGCCCGTAGGCTTGATGCCCGAGAGAAGGATTTTTTTAGGCATGATTTTCAAATTATACCTTAGCCTTAAAGATTATAAAAGCCCCTCTCACAGGCATATGTCTGTGAGAGGGGCTAGCTTCGAGGGTGTTACCGAGGTTTTAACCCGGACTTGAAGATCGCATAAGAAACGACATCGTGATACTTGCCGTCAATGTAAAAGTGATCCTTGAAGACACCTTCTTCAATCCCTCCCAACGATTTCGCGAGCGCAATACTGCGCTGGTTAGCGGCGATAGCTTCGTGCTGGATCTTGCGGAGATTCAACGTATCGAAGGCAAAGATTTTTAGGAGTTTGGCGACTTCACGTCCTTGGCCGTTTTCCCGCTCAGCTTGATCACCGATAAAGATCCCCGCGCTACAGCGACGGTCTTTATAGTTGATGCGATGTAAACCAATGTTTCCAATGTGAGTATGATGATCGTCGTTTTTCACAATGGCAAACACAAAGTCATTCGGCTGACGTTTGGGCAAGTTCTCGATCCACTCTCGTTCCTGACCCGGGGACATCGGCAAGTAGATACTAAGGAATTGCCGCAGCTCCGCTTGGTTGACCCAGTGGGCGAGGCGCTCGGCGTCCTCGGGAACCAATATTCCGAGCGATACTTTATCACCCACCATGTACAATACCCTCTTTACTGTACTCATAAATTTTCCTTTCATTATCAAAGACCTAGGTTATCGTCTAAACAAAAACACCACAGTGGTACTTTCGTCCGACTGAGGTGTTTCTAGGTTGTTGCTATAACTATTTAGTTATTAGAACTACCACAGTCAGAAAAAAGTCTAAAACGGCCGTCAGTAAGGACGGTCATAGAGGCTTTAATTGATTTGTGGTAACACTGAATCATATTTAATTCATAGCACATGAGCTGAAAGTGTCAACTAATTATAATTGATAGAGAAAAAAAGCGGCCCGGAAGCAAAGTGCTTCCGGGCCGGGAACTCAAACGATACTAATCTACTGTTACCGCGATGGGTGGCGGCTCATAGGAGGCGCCGTTAGCATCGGTGATGAGAAAACGTACCGGGTTATCGTCCTTTCCGATCCGGCTGGGCATCTCCTTTTGCAGGAGGGTGGTTTGCCGGTCGGGTGTCCGAGGAAACACGCGCCAACTTTCGCCTGATGCGCCGGAAAGTTCTTTCTGGACATTGACGTTGCCATTTTGCTCGAGGGTAAACTCAATCCTCGATGCATCTGGTGACTGGACGACAATGGTCACAGGGGACGCTTCCTCGGGCACTTGTAGGTGGAAATTGATAACATCCCCTACCTGATACTTTGGGAAGCATTCGTCGATCGCGACGACCTCAACGGTACCTGGGGAGGAAGGTTGAGAAGGTAGAGCCGTCCCCTTTTCATCGCGGAAGATGAGCGAAGCACTGCCTTTTAAGATGGCAATGCTTGCTATAACTATCACGAAAAATACTACCACCAAGCCAAGCGCCATCAACATAAAACGTATATTTTTATTCAACACAAAGACCTCCTTTCGTTTTCCTAAAACTGGGGCAACTATCTAATATAATAGCATAAAGTAGAAGAATTGTAAAGGGTACCTCTAAACCCCCTCTTCGCGTAGTTCTTCCACCAGTTTTTGGGCTTTTTTATTGAGTTTTTGCGGGGTGTTGATGATGATGCGAATCAGGAGATGGCCCCGGCGTTTACTATCAATCGGTACCCCTTTGTCTTTAACCCGCAAGACCTCCCCAAAAGAAATTCCCGCCGGGATTTTTAGCTTGAGATCATCCCCCTCTAAAGTCTTAATCGTGTAGCTGGAACCAAGTAGAGCATCAGTTAATTTAATATTTAGATCCATCTTCAGGTCGCTACCGTCTCGTTTCCAAAACTTATGAGGCTCCACGCGGATTTTCACATAAAGGTCACCGGCCTGGCCATCTGGAATAGCTTCACCCTTACCAGAAAAACGAATCATTTCGCCCGACTCAATACCGGGTGGAACTTTAATTTTGATTTCTTCGTTTTTCTTCAGTACACCCAAGCCACTACAAGTGGTACAGGCTTTTTCGGGGATCTCACCCTTGCCGTGGCAGGTATGGCAGACGGAATTTACCACCACTGAGCCGATGAAAGAGCGACGGGTTTCTCTAATTTTCCCCTTGCCGTTACAAACGGTACAAGTTTTAAGTTTAGAACCCGGCTCGGCGCCTTTGCCCTGGCAAGTATCGCAAGCCCCAACTTTATTGATCAGGAGTTTGCGATCGGTGCCAAAAATAGATTCTTCAAAACTGATTTCAATATCCACTGAAATATCGCGACCCCGTTTAGTGCGTCCGCCACTACCGAAAATGTCACCAAAAATATCACCTAGGTCAAACTCAAAGCCCTGCCCCCCACCGGCGCCGGAAAAGTCAAAACCCTCGTTGCCGAAACCACCAAAGCCACCCCCGGGACGTTGGCCGCCGGAAAAGACATTGCCGTACATATCGTATTCCGAGCGTTTTTTGTCGTCGGATAACACTTGGTAGGCTTCGTTAATTTCTTTGAATTTGGCTTCGTCCCCCCCGGATTTGTCGGGGTGATATTTGTGGGCTAGTTTACGAAACTGCCGCTTGATATCTTCTGTCGAAGCTTTTTTATCAACCCCTAGAATGTTGTAGTAGTCTTTGGACATATTTTTAAATTAAGGAGACAGCGGGCGACTATAATTTATTACACCCCGTCCTTGGTTTCTAATTGAAACAAAGGGTGGGGTCATACAATTACTTGTCTTCCTTACTACCTTCCCCTTTTTCCTCCTCCGCCTCACGCACGTTTCCCTCTGGGGTGCCGTTTTCCGGTTTAACTTCAGCTTGTGATTCAGGTGTGGCTTTACTCATAGCTTCGCCGATTTTAGTCATTTCGGTGGATAAGGCGCTGGTGGCGGTTTTGATGGCCTCTAGATCGTCCTGGTCTTTTACCCCTTGTAAAGCCTTGATTTTTTCTTCCACGGTGGTCTTAACCTCAGCCGGAACTTTGTCACCAGCATCAGTTAAAGCTTTACCGGTGGTGTAAACCAGCTGGTCGGCCGTGTTACGGACATCTACTAGTTCTCGTTTTTTCTTATCCTCTTCCGCGTGAGCTTCCGCTTCAGCTTTCATTTTTTCAATGTCTTCTTTGGATAACGAGGACTGGGCTTCAATGCGAATAGACTGTTCTTTGCCGGAAGTTTTATCTTTAGCCTTAACTGACAAAATGCCGTTAGCGTCGATGTCGAAAGACACTTCCACTTGCGGTAGTCCGCGCGGTGACGGTGGAATGCCGTCTAAGATAAAGCGTCCCAAGCTTTTATTGTCAGTTGCCATTTCTCGCTCGCCTTGCACCACATGGACTTCCACCGAGGTTTGATTATCAGCCGCGGTGGAAAAGACTTGGCTTTTAGATGTCGGGATAGTGGTATTTCTTTCAATCAGTTTGGTCGCCACCCCACCCAAGGTTTCGATTCCTAAAGACAAAGGGGTAACGTCTAAGAGTAGAATATCTTTAACATCGCCTTGGAAAATTCCCGCCTGAACGGCCGCTCCAATAGCCACTACTTCATCTGGGTTAATAGACCGGTTGGGTTCTTTGCCAAATAGTTTCTTAACTGCTTCTTGAATGCCGGGCATCCTGGTTTGACCGCCAACCAAAATAATTTCATCAATGTCAGCGAGCTGGTGGCCGGAAGCTTCGACGGCGCGCCTCGTAATATCAATCGAGCGAGACACATAAGAGTCGGCCAATTCTTCCAGTTTAGCTCTGGTCATTTTCTTGACCATATGCTGAGGGCCACTGGAGTCTGAAGTAATAAATGGAATATTAATTTCCGATTCTACTGCTACTGATAATTCATGCTTCGCCTTTTCAGCGGCTTCTTTAAGGCGCTGCAGGGCTAGTTGGTCTTTGGAAATATCTAAGCCGGTCTCTTTTTTAAATTCAGCTAAGAGCCACTGGATAATTTCCTGGTCAATATCCTCCCCGCCCATATGTGAGTCCCCATCGGTTGATTTTACTTCAATACTTTGTTCACCGTCTTCACCGGAAATATCTAAAACGGAAACGTCAAAGGTACCACCACCGAAGTCGTAAACGACCACTTGTTCATTTTTCTTTTTGTTCAAGCCGTAAGCCAGGGCGGCTGCGGTTGGTTCATTAATAATGCGACGAACTTTAAAGCCGGCAATTTCACCGGCGTCTTTAGTGGCCTTGCGTTGGGAGTCGTCGAAGTAAGCCGGGACGGTAATGACGGCTTCTTCAATTTTTTCACCTAGTTGAGCTTCGGCATCACGTTTTAACTTTGACAAAATCATCGCCGAAATCTCTTCCGGGCGATACTTTTTATCACCCATGGTGACCAACACCCCGTCAGCATCAGATTTTTCGATTTTGTAAGACACTAAGTCCTTGTCTTTTTGAACATGGGGGTCCTCAAACTTATGTCCCATCAAGCGCTTAACCCCATAAATAGTGTTTTGAGGGTTGGTAATAGCTTGGCGTTTGGCCAGGAGGCCCACTAGGCGTTCGCCAGCTTTAGAAACGGCAATAATAGAGGCGGTGGTGCGGCCTCCTTCACTGTTTTCAATAATTTTTGGTTGCCCACCTTCCACATACGCCATTGCGGAGTTGGTGGTACCCAAGTCAATTCCAAGTATTTTTGCCATAGCGTTTATTATAAAATTTTAAAATGTTTAATGATGTGTTGATGATACACCTAGACACTTATTTTTGTCGATAGACTCCAACTTTCACCTGGGCCGGTCGGAGGATGGTAGAGCCTAACTTATAGCCTTTCTTGACTACGGCTATGACTAAACCATCGGCCGTGCACTCGTCGACTTCCACAGTAGCTATTGATTCGTGCTCCTCGGGGTTGAAACGCTGATTTAAGGGGAATATCTCACTCACTCCGTTTTTACTCAAGATTGACTGTAATTCCCGGTAAATGTATTCAACGCCGAGGCGCCAGTTGGTTGATACGGCTTGCCAGGCAGCTTCGTTGCCCATCGCGAGCTCAAAACTATCGGCGAGCGGTATTAGATCTTCTAGTAAACTAGCCTTACCTAACTCTCTTTGTTTAACCCTTTGTCGGTCGCCTTCTTGTTTTAAGTTGATGTAATCAGCCTGGGATCTTTGCCAGCCATCCAAGTATTCTTGTTTGACAGCTTGGCAATCTTTCAATTTCTGTTTAAGCTCTTGGACTTTTGTTTCGCTATCGGTTCCCTTGTTAGAGCCGACATCCAGATCAGCTTCAAAGACAAAATCTTCATCCACTTCGATGTCTTCGTTTTTAGGCTGGTGGTCTGGTTTTTTCATAGGCAAAAAAATTGTAAAGCTTACAATTATAGTTTTAAACTATAGCTACAATTCCAAGCGATAATTTAGAGTTTTCTAACCGCGAGCGCCAGCGGATAGAGCGGTAAAGGAATCCATAATCCAGTTGCCATCGACAACATAAGGTCGATCGGTCACATGGTTAAAGACATGGCCACCAGGGGTACTGCCGGAAGTGACTCCGTCGTCTTTATACAAAGCGACGAAATAGGTGTCGCCAGCTGTAATACCTTCGCCAATATAAGCACTCACGCCGGTGTAGGTTCCAGCCTCAAAATATTGAGCTCCAATAATACGCAAAGGACGACTGTTATCTTCCGTACTAGTAAAGGTTACCACCCAAGCTGGTTCGGACAGGCTCAGTGTCTCTAGGACTACTCGTTGGCCGGGTAGTTGATTTTCTACCTTCACAGACATGGTTCCAGTTGGAGTTGGAATTTTAGGCAGGGTGGCCGAGCTACCTGCCTCGAGGTCTACCGTCTCCTCAGGGCTTGTTTCTTCACTGTCAGTGACTTCAGTATTTACCAGTTCACTAATCGGGGCCAGAGTTTGGTTGGCAAACACAAAATAGCCAAGGGCAAAGCCGATAATAATACCAATGACAGCCGTGGTGACTATAGTTGTCCAGTCTTTATTGTTACTTTCGTTATTATTAATACTTCGGTTTTGGCCCTGATTTACCTCCGAGGGGCGAGAGGGATAGTTGTTGTGATTATTCATATTTTACTATCTTACGTTTATTTGTAATGAGCGTCAAGAAGTCCTTTTGGTTGTAAATTTAAACCGTTTAGTCCACCAAAATCCATATCAAGAATCAAGGATCTTTGAGGTATCAGACAGAAAGAAGAGATTTGGTGGCCCTAGCGCTTAGACCACTGAGGAGCTTTGCGGGCTTTTTTCAAACCAAATTTACGACGTTCCTTAGCTCGAGGGTCACGCGTCAGGCTACCGGCTCGCTTAAGTGGTAAACGGTGCTCCGGATTGATAGCAATCAGCACCCGTGCCAGACCTAAAGCTACGCTTTCTGCCTGGGAGTGGATACCGCCACCTTTCGCTACTACGCTAATTTCAAAATGATCCGCGGCCGCGTTTTCTAATGGCTTTTTTACAATATCACGTAGTTCTTTAACTGGGAAATAATCTTCCAGAGATCGTTTGTTAATAGTGAAAGAAGTTTTAGTAGCTGGAGTTACTCTCACTCGAGCGACGGAGGTTTTACGACGTCCGACCGCTTCGGTGTATGGATTTTTGTTTTTAGTTTCAGCTGTCATATGTTTATTCGGAAATAGTCAAATTATTCATCATTACGGATCGAAGCTTGTTGGCTGGCAACATTCCATAAATAGCTCGTTTTAAAGCTTCGGCCATCCCCTTTTTGTTGATAACTTCGCTTAAAGTTTCTGTTTTTAAACCGCCCGGCTGACCACTGTGTCTGGTGTAGACTTTGCCATCTCGTTTGTTGCCGGTGATTAAAATTTGGCTCACATTAGTGACCTTAACTTTAGCTGTTGGGCGGGTGTGGTTCAAGAAAACAGCTTGATCCTTGCCACGCAACAAAACAGCCACTTGGCTAGCTAATCGTCCTAAAGATTGTCCACTGGCGTCAATAATGTGTTCCATAAAAAAGTAGTCTGGCTGATTAAACAAATTCAATAAAGGCCTGGCGACTACCGTCGCCCAAACGAGGGGCTTTTTTAATAATTCTAGTGTAGCCACCTGGTCGATCGGTATAGCGGGGAGCGATTTCTTTAAACAACTTATTAGCTTTGGCTCCACTACCCAGCCGCTTAAAGACCAGTCGCTTGGCAGCTAGGCTATCGGTTTTAGCTATAGTAACTACTCGCTCGATAAACGGTCGCAAAGCCTTAGCCTTAGCTTCGGTAGTTTCAATCCGGCCGTAAGTGATCAAATTGTTAGCCAGGGACCGCAAAAGAGCTAGGCGTACGCCTGTCTCTCGTCCCAGTTTACTTGTTTGACCGTGATGTTTCATTATTTATTTAAGAATAATACCAAAATTACTTAAGGCTCGCTTGATCTCTTGTAACCCCTTCTCACCCAGACCATCGACGCTAAGTAAATCATTTTCTTTCTTGCGGATCAAGCCTCCGACAGTTCGGATACCGGCTCCGGCCAGGGACTTTTGGGTCCGAGCGGATAGGTTTAGGTCCTCTACCCGAGTTTTTAAAATATCTTCCTCCTCCGGTTCTTCAGTACCAACTCCAGCCATTTCCTTTTCCGCTTGGGCTCTATCTTCTTGGTCGGTGGTGGCTGAAGACGTAAAATTTTCAGCTTCTTCCTTAAAGCCCACAATGGCTTTTAGCTGATTGATCATAATAGCTATGGATTGCTCGATCGCTTCTCGAGGCGTGATATCACCATTAGTTTCGATGGTGATACGTAGTCGGTTGTAGTCAGTGCGATTACCTACGCGCATTTGATCCACCTCATAGCTTACGCGCCGAATCGGGGTAAATATAGCATCGAGGGCAATTACGCCTACGTCTACCTTATCTTTTTGAAGAACTTCTTTTGGTACGTAACCCAGGCCTTTTTCCAGGGTGATCTCCATTTTAAGGGTCGTACCCTTGTTAGTAATGGAGGCAATAGGTTGATTTGGGGTTACTACTTCAATATCGCCACCGGTATCAATATCGCCGGCGGTGATGTCTTTAACGCCGGTGATATTTAAGTTCACAGTTTTCGCTTCATCGCTTACCACCTTAAAACGAATCTTTTTTAGGTTTAAGATAATGTTAATGACATCTTCTTTAACTCCACTAATAGTGGAGAACTCATGGTTGACTCCGTCAATTTTAACGGCGGTAATGGCGTAACCGGGAAGAGACGACAAAATTATTCGTCGTAGCGAATTGCCTAGAGTGTGACCATACCCAGGGTACAGCCCCTCGATCTCGTAAACTCCGGTATTGTCCTCCTCACGGACCACCATCGGTTTCGAAGGTAAAATTATATTAAAATCAGGCATATGAAGCGGCTAGGGTTAATAATTAATTATTAGACTCGACTATAATATTCTAAAATCAAGGCAAAATTGAGATTAGATTCGGTTTCGCCATAAGTCGGAGCGGTTTTCACTTCACCGGTCATTTTGTCTTCGTCAAAAACTAACCAAGTCGGGGTGCTATAACCTTTCAACCTTTCTGCTAAAGACGTAAACATTCCTTTGGTTTGACTCTGTGGTCGGACAGTAATCTTATCCCCCGGTCTAACGGTGTAGGATGGAACAGTCACTCGTTTACCATTGACTAAAATGTGTCCATGTGATACCACCTGCCTGGCAAACATTCGCGAGTGTACTAAGCCTAATCGAAAAACTACATTATCTAAACGTGTTTCTAGAAGCTTAAATATTTCTTCCGAGACGTTGACGTTTTTCATAGCTCGTACTTTTTTGATATAGCCAAGAAACTGTCGTTCAGCCACCCCGTAGGTATATTTTGCCTTTTGCTTCTCCATCAATTGTCGACCGTATTCACTAATATTGCGTCGTCTATTACCGCCAGGTTTTCTGGTTTCGCTGCCGGCAATGGCAAATTTGGTAGTCTGAGTCTTCGGAAAGATTTTTTCCTGTAGACGTCTAGCGATCTTGTATTTTGGACCAATACGAATACCCATAATAAAAAAATTAATTAAGTGCTTAAACGCGACGAGGTTTCTTCGGTTTTGGACCACCAAAGGGAACCGGGGTTTTGTCTCTGATTGATGAAATATTAATACCTTTGGTAATAAAGGATCGAACCGATGATTCGCGACCGGAACCCACCCCTTTAACGATCACATCCACTTCTTTTAAGCCAAAACTCTGAGCTTTTTCTGCTAAAAGTTCGGCCACTTTACCAGCGGCATAGGGCGTACCCTTTTTTGACCCTTTAAACCCTAAGGCTCCACTGGAAGATGACAAAACAGCATTACCGGCACTATCAGTTAGGAGTAAGGCGGTATTATTGTAAGTAGCTCGGACATGAAGAATGCCACGGTCAATTTTTTTCTTCGGAGCACGTCCAAGGGCTCGAGCTTTAGCCCCAGCTCCCACTTCGTGTCCTGATTTCTTAATTATGCGTTTTTTTCCCATGATTGAAAATAATGTATGCGATGAAAATGTTTACCCTACCCCGCTCTGCTCCGTTGCCGACGCCTATCGCTCTCCTGACTAGTATTGGCTTTTACCTTTTAAAGGGTCTACCTACTGGCAGAAACGGAGCAGAGCGGGGTAGAGATTTTTATAATCACATAGTTCCTTAAAAATTTATTACTTCTTGTCTACCTTCTTCTTACCCGAGCCCATGGTTTTCTTTGGGCCTTTTCTGGTGCGAGCATTGGTCTTGGTACGCTGGCCTCTAACCGGTAGACCTAGACTATGACGACTACCACTGTAACTTTTAATGTCCTTCAATCGTTTGATGTTTTGGCTGATCTCGCGCTTTAAGTCCCCTTCAATTTTTCGTTCTTCCACCGCTTTGCGAATGGCGTTTTCCTCGGTGGCCGATAAATCCTTGGGTTTTTTTCCAAAATCAACTTTTGATTCGGTTAAAATTTGGTGAGCTTGGGGTCGTCCCACTCCAAATATGGCCGTTAAGCCGATTTCTAAGCGTTTGTCTTCTGGAATATTAATACCCGCGATTCGTAACATAATAAATATATAGTCGTTAAGCCTGCTTTTGTTTATGTCTCGGCTTGTTCTTGCAAATAATGTACAAGTGACCGCGGCGCTTAACCATTTTACACTGAGGACAGCGGGGTTTGATTGTGGACCGCACTTTCATAGCTTTGTCGGCTGGATTAAGGACTTAGAAAAAATTCTTTAATAAAAATTAACGGGACTCTACGACTTAAATTTTAGCTTAAGTCTGGCCACTGCTATCGTAGGTGACTTAGGTTCTTTTGATGATTCGTCCCTTACCACCATAAGAATCTAGTAGTACTTCTACCTTGTCTCCTACTAACACTCTAATACGGTGGAGACGCATTTTCCCTGATAAATAAGCCAGTAACACCTCATTCCCCACCTGTACTTTAAAGTGGGTATTAGGTAAAGCTTCAAGGACAATGCCGGGGACCACCTGGTCATCCCCTCGGTTTTGGGGGGTACTTTCTTTATTTCTATGCATTATAATTGTACCCGATGTATATTAGCAGATAATAAGACTTTAAGTCAAGTTCTTCCAGGGGAAAAAGCTAATCTTGTACTTGATTGTCAATTAGGGTCACTTTTATCTTATCAGTATCTTCCGGAATGGTTCGATTCCAGGGGGGCATAAACTTCAATTTAACGCTTTCTATCGAAGGAAAATCTCCAATAGCCAGTTGGAAGTTGCTTTTAGTAAAGCCGGCTAGTGATCTCTTCAGAGCCTCTTCATCAACTTGCCATCTCATGAGGGCGGAGCCCTCTAGGTCAAAATCAATTGATTGAATCGTTGCCGGATTGATGTCGGCTTTATCCTTCAGGGTAAAGGTTAGGTTTTTTACATTCGTGATTTCTACCGCCTCGCCACTATAGTCTGGTACGTGTTTGGTGGCTAAATAGCCTGCCAGCTCATTCTTATCAAACAAGATACCGGTAAATGTTAAGGTACCAACCACTTCTACTTCTTCGCCGGTCGTTTCAGGCTTCACAACTGAATCGAAGCTGGCAAATAAAGCATCGTTAAATAAGATGTGGCCGCTGGGAATTTCTAGGTTGCCGGGATTCGGGTTATCCACATTAAGTTTGGTTCGCAATTCTGTTTCGGCTCGAGTTTGATCAGCGGCGGCCACACTGCGGACAGTACCGACAAAGCCGCCAGCCATGGCCGATTGGGACTTGGCTGAAAACTTGTCGTAGCGAGCAGAACCTTCAAAACCGGGAATCGTAAAGGTGGCCGCTGGAATATTATAGCTTTCACCGGGTTGGTCGGCCACCACGGTGGTAGTAATAGAACCAGGCACAGTTTGCCCATTTTCAATTTTTTGTCCCGGTACGGTGACAGCGTCCTTAATTCGGTAAATTTTAGCGTCGGCTGTTTCAAAACGGGTGGTAGCAATCAAGAGTTGAGGCTCATCGCTGAAATCATTGAAAATGGTTATTTGGCCGCTGGCTTTACGAGATACTTGCTCACTACCGGTAGCCGGCACAGCTACACTGGCAGTCTGGGTTTTGGTGAAAGTTCCAAATTCTAGCTCATTTTCTGCCGCGGAGAGAGAAGCGGTAATGGTCTCATTAATATTTACTTGAGCTTGTTTAGGTACAGCAAAAATAGTTACTTGCGAAAAGAAAGAACTTAGACCGAAAATGGCAATAATGAGAATAATTAGCCCAATTCCCCAGACTAAAAACTTGGGCATCCGCGGGCGTCGCCTTTTGGCTAAAATCGGATCTCGATCCGCTGGAAACGAATTTTCTGGAGCTATCTCTTCGTTAGTATTACTGGTCATCATAGAAGTTGGTTGCCGTCGGGCTACTCGACCGCCGGCTTTTGGTAAAATTTCTCTCAAACTTTTTTTATGAAATGAAGGGTCGTCGTTCACAATATTTAAGTATTAATTAGTAAAACGCCAATTTGGTTAAAATTTAGTCTATTTGATTATATCAAAAATTTGTTAGCAAACAAAGAAGAGATTAAAATAGGTACATCTTTGGTCTGGGGACGGCAGTTATGACAGAGATCGGCATAATAGTCATGGTCGGTTACCGTTGGGTGAGTAACTAGCCTGTCCGTAGCACTTGACTTAGCCCACTCTCCAATGGTTAGAGAAATAGTATCATCGCCGATTACCACTACCGGCAAATGTTCACCAGGCCGCTCTAGGGGTTTTAAAGTTTCTGCCAGTAAATATTGCCACTCTAGGCGCAAGGGCTCCAGGGCTCGGTCTAACACTCGTTCATGCTTTAAATCCAGCATTTTCTCAGCCTTTAGCTTTAAAGAAGAATAAATCTCACTCGGGTTACTGCCTAATTTTTCGGCTAGCATCCTTGCTATAGTATATTTACCCATCGGGAATGAGGCTAACCCCCTGATGCTGTCATTATATACCACAGTGACATCAGTCAACTCCCCACTCACATCCAGTAAAATAAAACTCTCGCGGTTGGGTAGAGCAGCTTTGGTAACTGCAAAATTAGATAACAAGTTGGAGTGAAAACGGGGATCTTGATAGTGGAGTCGGGGGCTAATTTTTTCTCGCAGTTTCTGTAGGATGCGGCGGTCAGTACTGCTGGTGAAATGAGTAATCGCTAGTTGGCTAGCCTTTTGACCGTCGACATTGCTAGATACCCGACCATCTAGTTCTGTTTTGACGATCACGTCGTCAATTAAAGCCAACTCGAAGTCATCTGATTTAAAGCGAGCTTGGTGACGGGCCAAGTTTTGAGCCGTCATATTGGCAATAATTTTAGGGGTAACAGACAGGGGTTGTGGCCAATTAGCTGTTAAGATACGGCTCTCGGCCACATGCCAAGGCGACGCCAGGAGGCAATGAACGGCCGCCATCTCGCCTAGGTGGAAATGATTGATTTGGTTGAGTAAGGAGTCTAACACTTTTAGCGTGTCGCGAAAGTACTGGGAAAAATCTTCGTGACTGCCAAACGCTAGCGGTTCGCGACGTGACCAAACTAAAGAGCGCTCGGGTAATCCCTCGTCGGCCAAGACTAAGGCCGACACACTGCCACCGCCAATTTCTAAAACAATCAGGGGCCCATTTTTTATTTTTGACTGAAAGAGTGGTGACATACTTTACATATAAGTATAACAACAGACAGCCTAAAAACCCAACTATAAGTGGGTATTAACGAGTCAGAATGTTTCTTCTATGATCAACTTTAAGTTAAAACTGCTTTAATTCGCCTGACTCCAGCCGCCACCGCTTCTTCTTTCACAATTTTAAAGTGGCCTAGATTACTGGTATTAGCAACGTGCGGCCCCCCACAAAATTCCTTAGACCAGGCTTTATCTAAACTATTCCCGATATAATAAATGTTAACTTGCTCGCCGTACTTGTCGCCAAAAAAGTGTCGGGCTCCTGTTTTTTCCGCCTCGGTTTTACTGAGGGTGACCATCTGTACTGGTCGGGCCGCCCCTATTTGCTCATTGACCAAGTTTTCCACTGCTTGCTTCTCCTCGTCAGTGAGCTTAGTGGGATGGGTAAAGTCAAAACGTAGCCGTTCGGGTGTGATATTAGAGCCTTTTTGGCTGACGCCACTACCCAGAACTTTGACTAAAGCCTGGTGCAACAAGTGAGTAGCTGTATGATACTTGACCGACATCGCGCCGGTGTCTTGTAGCCCACCTTTAAATTTTTGTTCGGATCCGGCTCGAGACAAGTCTTGATGTTTGGTCATGGCCGCTTTAAATTGTTCCAAATCAACAGTGATACCCTCTTCCGCTGCCAGTTCGGTGGTGAGCTCAATGGGAAAACCGTAAGTGGTAAATAATTTAAAAGCGGTGAGACCTGATATTTGCCCGTCGATAAAAGACTTTTTTAATTCTTTTAAGCCTAGGTGTAAAGTGAGACGAAACTTTTGCTCTTCTTCCATTATAACTTTTTTGATTTCCTCCGTCTGATTTGTGATCTCAGGATAAGCTTCGTGGTAAAAAACTAGAAGTTCGGACACCAAGTCTGCCAACGACCCGGCTGTAATACCTAGCTGGTCATAAAAGCGAACCGCTCGGCGGATGAGGCGTCGAACAAAATAGCCCCGCTCGGCATTGGAGGGTACTACCCCGTCTCCAATGAGAAAAGTAGCGGCCCGCAGATGGTCAGCTACCACTCTAAAAGCGGCCGTGTGCTTACGATCTTGATATTGGTGACCCGATAAGGATTCAAGTTTAGTGATTAAGCCGGCAAAAATATCAATCTGGAAAATATCAGCTTGCCAATTAGCCACGGCGGCAATTCGCTCTAAACCGCCGCCAAAGTCCACATTCTTTTGGGGCAGTGGTTGAAAAGTACCGTCAGCGTTTTTTTGATATTCCATAAAAACGGAGTTACCAATTTCTAAGAAACGGCCGCAGTCACAATTAGGGTGACAGTGTTCCCCAAATTTAGAATCGTGTTCAATGTCCGGAAACTGGTAGAAAATTTCCGAATCCGGTCCACCGGGTTCGCCGACTGGCATATTTTGCGGCCGACCGGCCCGACTCCACCAGTTTTTGGCGGAGTCGTAGTAGAAAATTCTTTCCTCGTTTGTGATTCCCCGCTTCGCCCCATCGGCTTCACTCCCGATAATAGCGGTGGCAGCGTCGATATTCTTGGTTTTAAACAAGGTTTGCCAAATAGCCGCCGATTCGTCATCTTGGGGTAAATTATGAACCTTATCGCCCGCAAAAACAGTCACAAACAGTCGTTCAGGAGGGAGTCCCACCACTTCTGTTAAAAAATCAAAAATCCACAGTAACTGCTCTTTTTTGCCATAGTCGCCCAAGGACCAGTTGCCGAGCATTTCAAAAAAGGTAGTGTGACGATTGTCCCCCACATCGGTAATGTCGCCCGAACGGAAAGCTTTTTGGGAGTCAGCCAGGCGGGTACCCCCCCGGGTGCCTTTCACCAAGTAGGTATGGGACCATCGGTTGCATCCCGGAACCGGTAAACAGAGTGGTCGGATCGTTTTCTGGTACTAGGGAGGCGGAAGGTATTATTACGTGTCCCCGCTCTCGGTAGAAGTCTAAAAATTTATTTCTAATGTCTTTGGTACTAGCCATACACCACCAATAGTAAACAAAATAGCCGATTTAAGCAAAATCTTAAGGTAGCCCTTAAATAATAATTCCCCCACCTAAGCACTGGCTACCCTCGTAAACCACCAGCGACTGACCGGGGGTGGCAAGAACTGGTTCTACAAACGAGACTACATAACCATCGGCCGTGGACGCTAAAGTGACTGGTAGGCACTCGCCGTGATAACGCAATTGAACTTGATAGGTTTTGTTGCTCGCCGGAGGGCTAGTGTTCCAGTTGGTATTGGTTAAGCGAGCGGTTTTGGTGACCATCTCCTCACTTTTCGGGTCGGTGGCCACAATCAGGCGGTTACGATCCAAATCTTTAGCCACGATATAATAAGGCTTTTCGGCTGTCGTTTTTTGGGTGACGGTAAAGCCATGGCGCTCACCTAAAGTGTAAAAGAAAACCCCATCGTGCCGGCCGACAACTTCACCACTTTCAGTTATCACTTCACCCGGCTTGGCTTCAATAAAATTCTTTAAAAAATCTTTCACATTTAGCTTGCCGATAAAACACAAACCCTGGCTGTCTTTTTTGGTCGCGGTTGGCAACTGGAACTTTTCGGCTAAAGCCCGCACTTCCTTTTTAGGGTAATGGCCGACGGGAAATAAAGTGTGAGCCAAATGAGTTTGAGCTAAGCTCCATAAAAAATAGCTTTGATCTTTGGTGGGGTCGAGGCCGGCGTGCAGTTCGAACTGATTGCCCTTTGATATAATTTGGGCGTAGTGGCCGGTTGCGACGTAGTCGACCCCTTCATTTCTAGCCCAGTTGAAAAAAGCCCCGAATTTAACGGTTTTATTACACATGACATCCGGGTTGGGGGTACGCCCGGCTTGGTATTCGGCGATCATATAGTCCACCACCCCTTGTTTATACTCAGCTGATAAATCCAGAGTGATGAAAGGGATACTTAGTTGGGCCGCCACGCGCATAGCATCGCGCCGGTCGTCGCGCCAAGTGCAAGAAAAGTTGGGCGGCTCCCAGACTTTGATAAAGACTCCCGTCACCTCGTAGTTTTGCTCCACTAGTAAAGCGGCGGCGACTGATGAGTCTACTCCGCCCGACATCCCAACATAGACTTTTTGTTTTCTATCTTTCAAATATGTATTTAAAATTAATTGTACACTTATTACTTCAACAAATAAAACTGAGAGTCAAGGTAAAAGTTATTTAGAATCTAATAAAATTTTAGTACAATAAGAGGTAGGTAATTTAAAAATTTTCCATCTAAAAACCACCCAATCTGGGTGGTTTTTAGATGGAAATAAGTCCAATTTATTTAAAGCACTAGATTACCCTTAAGAGTACAGTTTTGGTTAGAGGAGATATAAGGACATGTGTTATCTGGGTTGGAGTAATATTTCCAAATTTTACAAGTAGATCCAGTTTGTAATTGACCTACACACTGAGAAATACAAACTTCACCAGCTGAGCCAGTAGGGGTAGGAGGTCCATTACCAGTATCATTTACAGGAGCGGTAACATCTATTTTGGGGCATTCATAAACAGCTGGCCCAGGTGTAACACTTGAACCACTTGATGAAATTGTGGCAACCCCGTTATTAGTTGCCACGGTAATTCCTGTTCCAGCCGTCACTGAGGTTATGCCGGTATTTTTAATCCCAATATCGTCATAACCAACAATTAGGTTTATTCCTGTATCCGCTCGTAGTTTTTTGAATTTAAGATCAACCCCTATTTTTTCTTTAAATATTCCTGTTCCCAATGCTCCTAGGTTGCTAGCGGTGTTGATTTCACCACCACCAGTTGCGGTTGAACTAATTGTTACCACCCCTGTACCAGCAGTGGGTGAAATTGTTACTCCTGTCCCGGCTACAATTTGACTCACTCCTCCTCCGGCGCCAGTGTTATCCGTCCCCGGAGCCCATGTACTACCGGTCCACTTTAAAACTTGACCGGTAGCCGGAAGTCCAGAACTAACCGTATTTCCTTGGAGTTTGTTAGCATTCCATAAGGCTTCAGCAACTCTGGCCGAGAAAATAGTTCCCGCCAAGCTTAAACCAGTACTAGCTGAATAAGTCGTACCCGTCGTACCCTGTAAATCTGTTCCCGGAGCCCAGGCGGTACCATTCCATTTAAGAACCTGGCCACTGGCTGGGGCGGTGGCACTAACTGTTCTGGTTTGAAGTTGGTTGGCATTCCATAAGTTTTTGGTATTATCCGCACTAATCACTTTTGTAGTGTTATTAACAAAAATTCCAGTACCTTGGGTGTAAGTAGTGCCCCCGCTAACTAGGTCCGCAATATTGCGCCAAGCTAAAGAGCCGCCAGCTGTAGAAGTAATGACTCTGGGGTTGACCCCGGTATCTTGGGTAAGTAGAGGGAATTGAATCGCACCGGTGGGTCCAAATTGAGCCACCGCCGTCGCTCCGTTGGCGATTTGTAGGCCGTAATTGGCGGTAGCGCTGGCATTGTGCCATAGGCGCATCGGAGTTGGAGCGGTGCTCGATTTGATATACAAATTACCGGTTAGTTGGGAGTTCCCTTTTACTTCAAACAGATATGAAGGAACGCTATTATCCCAAGGCCAGAATCCAACCCCAACATTACCGGCATTACTGACTACTAAACCTCTCTTAGATGAAGTGCCTCCAGTATTGCCCACACCTAAGACCAAGCCTCCAATATCACTATAGCCAATAGCGCCACTTTGGGTAGCTGTTTGAAATTCAATACCCGTCGCATCTCCACCAGTAGTGCGTCCTGAATGTTTTCTTATTACCAACTCTACGGCGGGAAAGCGGGTGGTGGCTAAAGTATTACCTAAATGTAATAGACGATCAGGAGAAGAATTACTACCAAAAGAGTTATTACCAAATGGAACCAACAGACCAGTAATGTAATTGCCGGTATTTAATACCAAACCATTCAATTTTGACTGAGCTATCGCGCTAACATTTAAAGGTACGTTACAAGCCGGTTCGCTCGCTGGACAAGCTGGTGGAGTGGTGGGCGGGGCTGTCCAGTTGGCGAAGGCAGCGGTGACACCCAACATTGACACAATAAACGCTACCGGTAGTAAAAGTTTATAAGAAAATGAATTCATAAAATATTTAAATTTGGTAATTAATTATATTTAATATAGACCGTGATCCGATAATATTATTTTCCGCTACTTCATTATACTATCGTCAAGTTTAAAGCCCAGCGGTATAGGTGTATAACCACTTAATTAGCCTCAGCTGGCTTTTTAGACATAGCCTCCAAAATATCTTGCACCTCATTCTCACTTAATCCAGCCGGATCTCCCTCGGGCTTTTGTTGCATTGATTGTAAAACTTCATTAGTTTCTTCATAGGTCCAGGGTTGGGAAACACTTTCTGTGGTCGCAGAGTTTTTTCGGTAACTATTAACTATTCCAATCACTATGACAATTAGAATGAGAAGTAGTAAAAATACCAAGCCAAATATAAATTTGCTTCTCCTTCCTTTTGATTCAATAGGTATACCAGCTGATGAATTATCCATGAAATAAAGATTTTGAAACTATTATTATCTTAAGCATAAAGGTAAAAGCCAGCTCGAGCAAACTAAAAACCTAAGCTTATCCACATCTAACTTTCGTGACTTAATTTATATAGATAACATTTTTTTGTAAATCTCCATAGTGGCTCGAGCGTCCGCGAGGGCTGTATGAGCCTTCTCATTTTTCACTCCGAAAAATTCAGCTAAGCTTTCCAGCTTGAAACTTTGCACTCGATCTTCGCGGTAAAGCAGGGCGAAAGCTATCGATAAGGTATCTAGCTTCCCATAATGCATCGTATTTTTGACTCCGGTTTTACTAAAAGCCCGGCTGACAAAATTCCAGTCAAAGATCACATTGTGGGCCACAAAAGTTGCCCCTTCCACCTTGGCCGAGAGGTCTGTCAAAGCTTGTTCTAAAGAAACACCAAAAAGCCAATCAGCCTCATTGTAGCCGTTGATGCGTAGAGCCTGCGGATCGGCGGCGGCTAAATTTTGTGGTTGAATTTTATACTCCAATTCATGAAGAACTTGCAGTTTGGCACCTTGGTTATCAGTACTCTCACTTTGCTTGGCTACCACACAGCCTAATTCAATAATTTCGTGTCGCTCGGGATCAAAACCGGTAGTTTCCACATCAATAAAAGCTAGGTTATGTTTTTTCATTCTCGTTTAGTTTTTTAAAAATTTTTTCTTACCCTTATCCACTTACCTTAAATATTGATTCTTAAATTTTACATGTTCATCATGGGTTCGGGCGTAATGCATTTGACTCCTCATATCCGACAAATAAAACCAGTAAGACGTTTCCTCCGGATAAAGAGAAGACTCGATTGAATCGAAGCTGGGATTCGCAATCGGGGCCGGCGGCAAGCCTTCATAACGGTAAGTATTATAAGGGGAATCAAACCATAAGTCTTCCCTGGTTAGTTCAAAAGTATTCTTACCTAAAAAGTAAGGGAAAACAGCGTCTACCTGCAGTTTCATCCCAGTGTCGATCCGTTTCCATAAGATACCAGAGATGATCCGACGTGATTCCGGGGTGATGGCTTCTTTTTCTATAATAGATGCCATAGTAATTATTTCTTCCAAAGTGCGGCCAGAGATAGCTATGTCGGGTTTAAGGTCTTTAATCTTTAGCTCAAAGTTCTCGCGCATTTCTTCTACCACTTCATCTTCGGTGGCATTAGGGGCGAAGAAATAAGTGTCTGGGAATAGATAGCCTTCTAAGCCTTTAGTAATTAGAGTAAAGCGAGCACGATTAAACTCCGACAACTTTCCTTCCAAAAGTTTTCCTATTTGGACCAAGGTCAGACCCTCCGGGATGGTGATGCGAACATGTTCTAGACCGAGGTGGCCGGTGGCCAAGCGATCTATGACACTCCAAAGTGGTAAGCGATGCTCAAAGAAATAATCCCCCGCCACCAACGGGTTACTTTCCCCAGCTAGGCCAAGCTTATACCAGAGTTTCATGGCGAGTGGTGATTTTATAACCCCAGTACCGGCCAAGGTCTCAGCGGCTTGTTCTATTGTTAAACCCTTTTCGACTTTAACAAATTCTTTTATCGGAAAATCAGGTGGTGGTTGTAAAAATAGTAAGTAGAGTAGAAATAGGACAACTAAAATAATAACTCCCAGCGATATGACGAGGTTACGCCACCGGTTCAGGTGGTGACTTTTAGCAAAGTGCCGACCTCGTTCTTTCAAGCCGTGCCAAAAAAAATGGTCACTATCAATTTTAGACGGGGGTAAATCCGAACCTTCTTTATCCATAAACTAAATTTTAACACTAAATTGGTAAATTGGCTGGTGGTTCGCCTCGCTTGGATTCAATACGGACCAGGTTGGGAGTGGTGGCCACTTGACCTGGGTAGTGATAGATCGTGGCTAGCTCCTCTGAGGTTAAAACAAACGGTTTCGCCTGGTAAGGAGCATAAAAGTAACTTCGCTTTCTAAAAGCATCCAACATTTCAAAACGCTGGCGCTTGACCCGACGGCCAGTCAGGTCCTGCCAAGGGTAATCAAAGCCGACTTTCTGATCCAATTTGAAACTGTTTAAGTGTGGCGAATTATACTGCTTAATGGTGCCTAACAGGCCCATAATCATCCCTGGATTGAAAAGATCTTCTTTGGCAAGGTAAACTACCCTATAACCACAGTCAAAGCCTTGTTTAGTTAGGCTCCTGGCAATAGCATCCGCTACAAATTTTTCCTGTGGGGTCAGTGTAAATTGCCCCGGATTAGGCACATCTCCCTCTTTTAATTTCTGATCTCGTTTTTGTAGTTTATCTAATTCTTTTTTAGCGGCATCTTTCCACTCCTCTCTTCTAAAAAGAGACCCTTGGATCCCGCGTTTTTTAGTGTCCATGACTAAAATTTGCATCCAGAGCTGTTCCCCTGCTCCGATGGATCCAAATAGTTCAATGACCGGAGTAATCGGATCTACTTTCAATTCTTCTTTTGGATCTTTATCTAAACCGTAATCAATATACGTTTTAATCGGATAGAAATCCTCCTTACCTAGTTTAAAAGTCCCAGCCCAGAGCGTCCAGTCGCTATCTTTGGTGCCGTACGGTACGGCTAAAGTGTAATCAGGTACTTCAAAAATTTCCGAGTCTGGATACTGAGAGTAAAGTTGCGACTCAACTGCGTTTCTAAATTTTTTCGGTGTGCGGACATAAAAATGAACTTCACCCCCAAAAGAAGCTATCTCTAAAGAAAACCAAAAGCGGACATAACCTTTAAACCAGCGGTCAACAAAGGTGCCGTCATTGCCTTGAGCAAAAATATTGGTCACCACTTCCATCGCCTGCGGCGACTTAAGTAGCTCGCGCGGAATTTTTATTTCCAACAAATCCCACTCTAAATTTTTAAGATAACGAGCTTGACTAAAATTGAGCCAGACCCGCCAGGCGACTACTATCAAAAAAGGCGGCAAGATGTACCACAAAGTAAAAGGAATACGAACTAGAGATTCGTACCACAGTTGCCAAAATTCTAAAAGAAGGGCCGGTCCATTATTCATGGTCCTTTAATAATACCCGAAACAGATGTGTTTAGCCAAATTTAAACCAAGGTATAACGTCCGCTCTGGTCTTTTTTAAAGTGAGCCGGGCTTTGCAAGTTCACTAAAATAGTATTTTCTTTAACGTGTCGTTCTTTCAAAACTTTAGCGATAATGTCATCGCGTTTCAAGGGTCCTTCTTTACGTAATATTTCTTTAATAACATCCAGCACAACGCCGCGAGTATAACCCCATTCCGACAAAGCGTAGAGTCCACGGCCCACTAAGACAAAGCGCTCGTCTTTAATGAGTTCATTGTGACAAGTGGCCGGATGAGCTTTTTTGCCAAACAGTTTTTCAATTCCCTTCGCCACCTCTTCAAAGTGCATCGGCGAACCATGCTGACGCAAGACCAAATAAGCATAATCTCGAATACCGCGCATTTTAATATTAGGTGATTTAGCCAAGCCCCACTCCCCTAATGGATTTTTGTTAATTAATTTAGAAATATTCAGCCATTTTTTAGCCAAGACTTCATTTTCCAAAGCGGCCCGATCGGCTAGATCTTTTACTTCCGACAATAGCTTGGTAACCAAGTCGTTTTCTGATACTAAATCTTGGTCTTTAATATTTTTTGAAATTTTTCGCAGAGATTCTTCTAGTTTCTCTGCTGCTTTTATATTAGTAGTCCAGCGATGATGAAACTCATCGCTCTCTTTTAGTTTAGTAAAGGAGTCTGATAAAACCAGTAAAAAGTGAATATGATTTTGCGTGCTTTTATCACTAGCGATGGCTTCCAAAAACTCTGTTTCGTGCACAATCCCACCATGAGCTTCCATAATTACTTTTAGCTCATTGATTTCGCCGGCCACACCGGTAAAGCCACTAGATTTTTTAATGGCGTTTAAAGAAAAGTTTTCGATCTGTCGTACTCGCTCACGGGTAATACCGTACTCACTACCAATGGCTTCTAAAGTTAAAGGCGATGAATTTTTACCAAGGCCGTAACGCTTAATAATAACGTCCCTGGCCCGCTCAGCCAAAACCGCTAAAAGTTTCTTGGTTAAGTCTTTAGGTTTAAAAGTTATGACTTCTTTGGTTTTCTTCATAAATAGTTTTTTTTATTATTACTATCATTATGCATAAATAATGTCAAGCTGTAAAGGCCCAAGCTGGGTGCCCGGCCCGATTAACTCATTTAATTTAGGTCACCATGTTAATCAAGCGGTTGGGAATAAAAATTACTCGGCTGATTGGTTTACTCTGTAAATGGGTGGCCACATTATTATCCTCCTTGGCGGCTTGGAGCACCGCCTCCTCTGTGGAATTGGGGGGCAAACTTAAGGTGGTCCTAGTCTTACCATTGACCTGTACAGCAATGGAAACAGTGCTAGCCACTAACTTAGCCGAGTTAAATTGTGGCCAAGGGGCTAGGTGAATCGAGCTGGGACTAAAACCACAGCTCTGCCACAACTCTTCAGCCAAGTGTGGCGTAAAGGGAGCTATTAGCTTAAGTAATGTTTGGTAGTCGCCGAGGGTGACCACTGCCCCTTCATCTAACTTGTTAACTAAAATCATTAAAGTAGATACAGCCGTGTTAAAAGAAAAGCTTTCGATATCCTCTCCCACTTTTTTGATGACCTGATTAATTTCTACTTCATATTTATCCGACTTACTGTTCTCTAGTTTGGATGCTAAACGCCATACTTTTTCCAAAAAACGGCGACTACCGATCATATTTTTAGTATTCCAGGCAATCTCGGCTTCAAAGGGTCCCATAAACATTGTGTAGAGGCGCAAAGTGTCGGCCCCATAGAGTTTGACTACATCATCTGGGTTAATAACATTGCCCCAGCGTTTACTCATTTTACGGCCATCTTCTCCTAACACCAGGCCGAGATTTTTTCCGAAACGTTTAAATGGTTCCTTAGTGGAAACCACCCCAATATCAAACAGAAACTTATGCCAAAAGCGGGCGTAGATAAGGTGTCTGGTGGCGTGTTCGGTACCACCCACATATAGGTCCACTGGGGCCCAATACTTCTCCTTTTTTGGATCAACGAGCTTCTTATTATTGCCGGGATCCATATAACGTAGGTAATACCAGCTAGAGCCGGCCCACTGGGGCATAGTGTTGGTCTCGCGTTTACCTGGCCCTTGACACTGGGGGCACTTAGTTTTGACCCAGCTGGCAATATCGGCAAGTGGTGACTCGCCAGTACCCGTTGGAGCGTAACTTTTTACGGCCGGCAATTTAACCGGTAGCTCGCGCTCTGGCACGGGCACGGCGCCACACTGTTCGCAATGAATAATCGGGATTGGTTCCCCCCAATAGCGTTGCCGCGAAAAAACCCAGTCGCGGAGTTTATAAGTTTTTATTACTTTTCCATCTACCGCTTTAATAATTTTATTTACCGCCTCCTTAGAATTACTACCGCTCCAGGAACCAGAATTAATTAATACACCAGGACCGACATAGATGGAATTTGTTTTATCCCAGCGCTCCAACCAGTCCTCTAGTTCCGCGTGTACCACTTGCGGATATGTAATGTCTTTTTTATCGAGCCAAATAAGCTCATGATCATCTTCAACTTTGCTATCTTCCTCTTTAAAGCTGCCTTCTAACTCAAACATTACCGCTCGGGTAAAAGAGACACGATTCTCATCCTTATGAGAGGCAAAATATTCAGCTCGCACTTGCCCACCTAAAACTTTTATAAATTTCAAATTAGTAAGTCCTGTCTCCTCTAACACTTCTCGTTTGGCGGCCTCGACAATATCTTCACCTGCTTCCACACCGCCCATGGGTAATGTGGTCCAGCCAAACTTGTTTGATTTTAGAAATAAAACTTTCTTAGTTTTAGGGTCAACAACTATAGCTTGAACATTTAAACGTTCAACTTTTTTCTTGTCAGCTCGGGGTGGATTAAATTTATCAATTCTATTAGGTATTACCACTTCCTCGATGGGTAAATTATATTTTTTGGCAAATTCAAAATCCCGTTGGTCGTGTGCTGGCACTGCCATAATGGCACCAGTACCTACACTACCCAGAACATAATTAGTGATCCACACCGGGATATTTTTTCCTGTGGCTGGGTTTATAGCCACTAGACCGCTGTTAATACCGGTTTTGTCTGGATTGTCTTTATAGCTTTGTTTCGCTCGGTCTTTTAAGACGCTAGTTACATATTTAACTATTGAATCAGCGGGGGTCCAGCCTGCTACTAGCCATTTTTTGATTAACTCAGGAGATAGGGCAATATAAGTAGCCCCAAAAATTGTCTCAGGACGAGTGGTAAACACTTCCACGACTTTATCTTTATGACCAGTGACAGCAAATTTAATCAAAGCGCCGTTACTGCCACCAATCCAGTGACGCTGAGAATCCTTTATTGATTCCGGCCAATTTAATTCAACTAAATCATTAAGCAGACGCTCGGCGTAGTCCGTAATTTTAAGCACCCATTGGCGCATCGGCTTTTGCTCGATCTCTGAGCCACAGCGCTCACAGCGACCGTCTTCTAAATCTTCATTAGCCAAACCTGTCTGACACGACGGGCACCAGTTGATCGGTTCGTATGACTCGTAAGCGAGACCTTGCTTAAACATTTGCAAGAATATCCACTGGGTCCACCGATAGTACTCGGGATCGGTAGTATCAATTTCGCGACTCCAATCATAACTAAAGCCTAAAAGATCTAGTTGACGTTTATAGTTTTTAATATTTTTAGCGGTCGAAATTTTCGGATGGACTTTATTTTTAATAGCGTAATTTTCGGCTGGTAAGCCAAAAGCATCCCAACCCATCGGGTGAAGAACATTAAAGCCTTGCATGCTTTTCATTCGGCTATAGATATCGGTGGCTATATAACCCTTGGGGTGACCGACGTGGAGACCCAAGCCGGAGGGATATGGGAACATATCCAAAACATAACACTTCGGCTTCTTGGAATAATCTTTAGTTTTATAGATGCCACTTTTGTTCCATTCTCGCTGCCACTTTACTTCTATTTGTTTGTGGTTATATTTTTTTTGCTTGCCCGCCGTAGCTTTACTTGTCCGGCGAAGCTTTAGCGAAGAAGGAGCGGAGGAGGGCCACTTCACTTCAACTTTCTTATGATCGTATTCCGGTCGGGAACTTTTTTTAGTGGACCGCCGACTACTAACAGAAGTCTTAAGTGAGGAAGCTAAAGTCGGACGCCCACCTTTTCTTTTAAGAGTAGAATCTGTCTTCTTAATAATTTTTTTAGGGAGCAATGATGACATAAGAGTAGTTTAAAACTTTACTACTATACAACAATTTATCTAAAACGCAAAACCGGGCGGCCTGATGGCCACCCGGTTTTGCTAACATCTTATAATTTTTACTCTTTAAACTTTTTAATGCCAATCCAGATCAAGGCAATCAAAGCCAGTCCAAGTACAATAACCCTCAAATATTCATCCATATCCGACCAGTAGCGGATGGAAGCTATGACCAGGGAGAGTAAGCCCCCCAAGGACAATCCTAATGACACCGCACTACCGGTAACTGAAACAAATAGACCGATCACGAGAGCTACTAAGCCGGTGATGACTAAACCGACAAAAACATTGCGGTTGTACAAAGATTGAGCCTCTTCATACTCCTTCCGGCAAGTGAAGTCTATGTCACACCAGCCGGCCGGCTCCGTGTTTTCTCTAATTACCGATTCTGGGATGGGTTTGCCGGCATTTTCGGTCCACTGACCACCGTCTGCCACGCACTGCTCTTGGTTTCGAGGCACATTAACTACTGGTTCACTCTGATTACCACAATAGTCATTGTAATCTGGTGAATCATAAAAGGAATCAATGGCGAAGTTAAAAAACAAGTTAAGCACTACCACAATGGAGAGCACTAACGCCCACTTAAGAATTGATTTGGTTTCCATAATAAATTATTTTTTGATAAATTTTTTAATCTCTAAAGTATTGATTATTATAGCTTAAATTTTGCTCCAGCCCTACCGGCTTTAACCCCACGGACGGGGTTAAATCTTAAACTCTATTACACGACCATCTTCTTTATCGAAGAATTTGGTGCTTAAACCACTGTTCTTGGAAGTGGACCGCTTGATCAATTTCATCATCTGTCATCGATACATCTTTTGGCATGATAACGAGCTTGTCGTCGTCATTGTCTAATCTGTGAACAATAGCTTTTACGATACCAGTCACTTTTTGGAGAGATTGATCAGTTCCAAGATAGTATGCATCTAAATCTTCTCCATCGGGAGCTTTCACTCCTTCAAGATATCCATAATTCACTTCATAGGTGAATCCATGTTTTGGATGTTTACTTCCTAGTGGTCGATCAAAGACAACTTCAACTTCCTTTCCAAGAAATTGTTTAGCTATTTCGAGTGATTTTGAGTTATTTGTTTCCATTATTTTCTTTAAATCCTAAATTCAATTACATCACCGTCTTTCACGATATATTCTTTACCTTCTGTTCGCACTAAGCCTTTCTCTCGGGCGGCGGCATAAGATCCAGCTCCCAAGAGCTTGTCCCAAGCCACTACTTCGGCTCGAATAAACTTGTCTTTAAAATCCGTGTGAATAGCGGTACCAGCCTCGGGAGCCGTGGAACCAAGTGGTATAGTCCACCCGCGGGTTTCATCCTCACCAGTAGTGAAGTAGGTCATGAGGCCCAGCAAAGTGTAGCTAGTTCTGATTAGATCATTAACCCCGTCATCATCGGCCCCTAGCTCGGCGCGAAAAGTTTTTTTGTCCTCGGCTCCCAGTTCCGAGAGTTCCCGTTCAATACCGGCGTCTACCTCCACATATTGGGCCCCGGAATTTTTAATAAAGTTTATGAGCTCAGTCGTATCCACCGGGGCGCCACCACTTTTTTTATTTAAAACATACAAAATCGGCTTGGCCGACAAAAGGTGTAAACTTTTTAAAATATCTCGCTCATTGTCCGTTAAACTTATACTGGAGGCCAGCTGACCGGCTTCTAACACTTTTATTATTTTTTCCAACACCGCCATTTCCGCCACGGCTAGTTTATCCCCCCGTTTTACTTCCCGACCTAAGTTCCCTATTCTCTTAGACACTGTTTGCATATCGGCTAAAATGAGCTCCAGGTTGATGACCTCGACATCATTTAGGGGGTTAATATCACCCGCCACGTGGGTAATGTTGCCGTCATTGAAGACGCGTACCACTTCGGCTATCGCATCCACTTCACGAATATGCGATAAAAATTTATTACCCAGGCCTTCCCCCTCCGAAGCTCCTTTCACCAAACCGGCAATATCCACAAATTCAATGGCGGCCGGAATGGTCTTGCTCGACTTGCTAAATTCCGATAATTTAGTAAGTCGAGGGTCCGGCACTGACACAATTCCGACCGAGGGGTCGATCGTACAGAACGGATAGTTTTCCGCTGGTACACTTTTTTGAGTTAGAGCGTTAAAAAGGGTGGATTTCCCAACATTCGGTAGACCAACAATGCCGATAGATAAAGACATAAAATGCGATGAAAAATTATATTAAGTCACAACTACTCGCCCCTCGTAGCTTTAGCGTAGTGGGGCCCACATTAGGTAAACCAACAATTCCTATATTCAGAACGGAAGACGACATCTAATTGATTGGTGTTAATGTATCCATATACTTGTAATGACTCGGTTTGAGCAAGGACTTTGTTGATTGTTTGTCTGATAATCGCCTGTTTTACTGGAGTTTTTTTTGTTACATTGGTACCGGGCAAGAAGTCATAGTTTTAGAACACCAACACCTTATCTGAATTTTCAACCATCTTAAGTAGATCTGCCATGGTAGAAATCGGACAGACCCCTGCCCCTTTCGTGCCTCGAATTTCCAAACATAATCCGCAAGCCAGTACTTTGCCGTTTAATTCATTGTACTCAGCAACTTTCTTGGAAATGTCGAAGTGTTCTGTATCGGCAATAGTATCAAGCTCAGCACCTTCACTCATCAAGAAGATAGTCACTTCATGTTTGGCCTTTAGTGAGGTGATACCGAAGCGAAACGTGTTCCAAACACGCTCTGGAGTATTTGATTGTAAGATAATGCCGATTTTCATAAATTGATTAGCTTAAATCCTTTTTCTTTTCTTCAAACTCCTGTTTGCTTATCTCTCCCTTTGCATATCGCTCTTGCAATATTTCGAGTGCCGATTTTCTGTGACTACTATCGCTACGAGACTGACTCGTGAGCCATTTGATAAGAGCAACGATACCGGCGATTATCAAGACCCACCAAAGAATCATGAAAATCCAGCCGAAGCCTCCATACGTGCCAAATCCAAAATTCATCATATTATTTATTGAGTTATCGCTATTAAAAGGAGAAGACCATCCTCTCCATATCACGTTCATCATAGGTAATCCGCTGTCGCTATATAGTAGTATTTTACCTCGTTTATATGAATATAGGAAGATGTATTCGCAATGACCAAATTATGTCAGAACAAGTTCACTGGAGCTTCTTTGTAATGTTGGTACCCAGCAAGAAGCCGTAGTCGACACCTGTCTTCTTGGGAGGTGGTATTTTAAGCGTAAACTCGAGTGGGATCTGCGTTATTCCGTAGTTATTGGAGAGGTCAGGTGGTGTTGCGTTCGGGGTGTACCGATAGATAAACTCATAACTATTGGCGCAAGGCTTTTAACTCAGCCTCATACTTCTTCATCACCGCCAGTGAAGCTTCGGTTTGACCCTCGCCATTTTTGATCCTACCTTGAGTTTCCTCGGCAATTTTCTTAAATAAGTCCGGATTTTTATTGACTATTTCCAGTAGTTGATTGATTTGCTCGTCGGACAAGCCCTGTCGCTTTAGCATCTTTTTGATTAGTATGTCTTTAAACATGCTTCTCAATTTAGCAGGAATCTGCTATATTTTCAACGTAGCTAGAGCTTCCCAGACGGCTACTCTAAAAAATTTAAGAGTAGGGCCCATGGTATAGTGGTAACACACGTCCATGGCATGGACGAGTCCGGGGTTCGACTCCCCGTGGGTCCACTAGATAAAATAATCTTCACCGCTGAAGATTATTTGATACTAGTGGCCCCAAGTGAGTAAACTGCTTTACTCGCGTCGGGGAGTCGAAAGACTTTTCGATGAGAACGAGCTCTTAGAGCGAGTGAGACGAAAAGTACCCGCCCCCGTGGGGGAAGACTCCTGTGAGTTCACAAAGTTTAATAGATAGTTTTAAACTATATGAGTACAGCATACAAAGAATTAGAGCAGTCCAAAACACTAAATCAAAACATAGACAAACTTTCTAACCAAATAATGTTGTCAACTAATAGTCTCGAAGACACTTTTAGATCAGAAACAAATAAAATCATTAAATCAAACGAAGAACTTAGTATTAGCAATAATAAGTATGCGTCAGCACTAAACTGGTTAACCTTATCTCTAGTAATTGTTACAGCACTACAAGTGATTTTAAATATAATTATGAGATGATCCTGATTTTAGTTCTGGGTGTGGTTTTCAATTTATTTTTTATTTTAATTATATTACTCAAACTTGCTCCACTTAAATAAATACCCAACTCCTAAACAAGAGCTGGGTATTTATTGTTTCAAAATTTTACTTTTAAATATAAACTTTTGATCATATTTAAGTCCTTACTCCCTGACCACGGAATAACTTCACAATCGCCAAGAGAATCACTGCGCCTAGTAACGCCACAAGGAAACTGTACAAGTTGAAGCCGGTGACATCCGAAGCTCCGAAAAAATCCATCACGAAGCCGCCAATCAAGGCCCCAATTACACCCACCACAATATTTAAGATGGAACCTTGCTCATCATTAGTCTTCATAATGATCGAGGCAATCCAGCCTACCAAAGCCCCAAACACAATCCACAAAATTAAGTTAAGTAACATATATGCATGAGTATTAGTTAATAATAACGCTTGCACGCTTTCATATTTTAAGACTGTTTAGGGCGATATTTCTTACACTCGCCCTTCTATCCTCTTCACTGTTTACCAAGCGTTGACAGGAATTATTATTCGTGTTTATAATGTAGAAAGATAAACCCCCAAGTTCAACCAGTGGAGGAACCAAGTTGACTAGCCGAATTATTATTGCCGACGAGCGACAGAACATTTGCTTTGCCATCTCGAAGATAATCAGACACTGGAACCTACAGCTCATTTTAGCTGAAGATAAAGATGTGGTTCAGGTGAACCTAGAGATAAACCGTGGGTTAATTGGTCTAATCGCCTATCGCGATGGGTTGCTTCGCGAAAGTGATTTTCCCGACTTCCAAGGTCTTTTTTTACAATACGATAGCACCTTGGGCGCCGAAGATATCATTCGCCTGGTGGCCAACAGCCTCAGCTGAATCAACTTGCAACTTAAGCCGCAACCCCTGGTTGCGGCTTTATTTTATTTATTGGTGACTACCTAAATTAGTACCAGCCCATTTATTAATTTGTCTAATCAGGAGAAAAATAACAAAAGCGATAATCAAAAAACTTAAGAGGGACGACAAAAATTGGCCGTAATTTAAAGTCACCGCCGGTGCCCCGCCTATCCCCTGCCTTAAAACCAAAACTTTATCAGCTAAATCTACCGGGCCAGTTAAAAGGCCCAAAATGGGGTTTAGGATATCGTTAACCAAAGAATTAGTAATACTGTTGAAGGAGGCGCCAATCACCACTCCAATGGCTAAATCAATCACATTACCTCGCAGAGCAAAAGTTTTAAATTCTTGCAGGATGGTCATAACTAAAATTGATTTTTATTGATATCATTGATATTATAACACAGCTATTATAGGGGCCCGTAGCTTAGTTGGTAGAGCGCCCGCTTTGCAAGCGGGAGGTCGGGAGTTCGAATCTCCCCGGGTCCACAAAAATAACGAGCCGGATGCGAATGCATTCGGCGATTATTTTTTTGTAGGACCTAGGGAGATTCGAAAGACGGAGGCCGCGAAGCCAGTGAGCTTGCGAACTGTTGGCCGAGTCCGGGTAGGAGCCACTTGCTAATTTCTTTGGTAAATAGAAATTAGCTTAGTGAGCTGACACCGAATCTCCCCAGGTCCAGTAATTGATTTTTAGAACCATATGCTTTGGTGCTAAAATAAAACCATGAATAATCTGTCTCTCATATTTATTGTTGTCTGTTTCGTAATCATGTCTGTTTTTTGGATTATTACGGCTTTCTATACAAAGCGGAACAAGACAAAAACCGATGGCTGGACGCTCCGCCTTGTAGCCATCGTTGTAGTTATCTTATTTATATATCTTCAGAAAAATGTTGACTTTCTGGGGTCAAGACTCTGGGAACAATCATATGTGATAAAAATCATTGCTGATCTAGTCACATTTATTGGGCTACTCATGATGGTGTGGGCCAGAAAGTATTTAGGTAACAACTGGAGCGGGAACATTGTTCTTAAAGAAAATCACGAATTGATTACTAGCGGACCATATGCCTTTGTTCGCCATCCCATTTACAGTGGCTTAATTATGATGGTGTTGGGAGTAGCTCTATATGTAAATACATATGCTACGGCAATCTTCGTTGTAGTATTTTTCCTCGGTGCCTATTATAAATCCCAAAAAGAAGAGAAGCTCCTGATTAACTATTTTCCAAAAGAGTATCTCGAGTACAAAAAACAAACTAAAGCTTTAATTCCTTTTATATTTTGAGAATTTTCTCCAACTCCATAAATCGGTGCCACTGATATAAATCTACTACAATTTGGTTCCAGGGGACTCTTATGTAGTCACCAAATTTTACTCAAAAAAGTAAGGGTTAGGGTTGTTAAATAATCGACTAATCCACCTTTATATGTATATAATAAAGTCGATTAAATTAATGGGCCTATAGTCTAGTGGTACGACGCGACACTGGCCCTGTTAAATAAAACCTTTGGGCCGTTAGTTCAGTTGGTAGAACACTCGATTCGCATTCGAGAGGTCACCGGTTCAACTCCGGTACGGTCCACCAAACGAAACATTGTCGGAATTAGAAAAATGGAGCGATTTTGCGGGAGGAAAAGGATTTGGCAAAACTTCGGCTCATTCGTTTTTGAATTCGGATGTCGC